>Ga0307517_10002991_pt1 | contig 26721 bp, 23 predicted proteins | sample 23_EM_MG_FD_194515 | JGI IMG/M metagenome (GOLD analysis project Ga0307517, IMG submission 194515) | Populus trichocarpa ectomycorrhiza microbial communities from riparian zone in the Pacific Northwest, United States - 23_EM | ecosystem: Host-associated > Plants > Roots > Unclassified | place... | reverse complement strand
CTTATATCTTACATTATTTATCCTCCTTCATAGTCAATCACTAATCATCTTGGCAATTATTTTGCACAGCCACTGTTGCATTTCACTGTGCCACATGGTTGACAGTCTTCCCTTCTTGAACCCATACCATATAGGAACTGGGAGATTAGGAACCTAGCCCTCATCAATAGGACTACGGGGCTGTCAATCCTGCTTCCAAGTGGGAGAATCTGACTCTAGACCTTAAGGTTGGCGATCGGCGGAGTATGACAGCAGAAAAGAATGAAAAAATTGCTTTACCCCCGAAAAGCAGTCGGTCCTGAAAGCTGTAATACTTCCCTACATATCGAGCGCCCAGCACCAAGAGCACGATCTTACAAAATTCTTAAAACCACAGCTTGAAGCCGCACAGCGCAATAAAGGCGAGCGAGTAAATGGGGAGTGCTCTCTATACCGGGGGCTTGCCACCTAGGGAAGCACTGTATCCACCTTTTGGCCATTTTCACTCTAGCAAGCCACTATCATCTATGGTAGATCCTCCACAGTTAGCCCCCCCGCCCCGCACTTCCCCTTCTCACACATACAAACCCCATGCTCTCCATTTTCTCAATACCGCATCAGACAATACCCCGAGTTGTAAAAAATAGAACGACTGAACCGTATACCGGAGATATCACGAGGCCGAAAGAGACTAAAGCACTTGGTTCCTCCGGAGAGGGTGGGAGAGAGCCACTATTTTAGACAGTGAGCAGAGCTAAATTCGGACAGCTCGAACCGAGACAAAAGAGAGCTTGCAAGCTCTATCGTACCCGGAGAGATATAAAGCAAATCTCAGAAAGTACTACCCCAACACCGGGTGTTGGAAATGACAGTTTAATCGCCGCACTTAGTACAGGATATGCCCGCACTCAGAGGCCGCTGAGGCATACGTACGAACTAGTCAAAGGACGCGCAAGCTAGGAAAATGTTTTCACCCCCCTTGATTTTCTTTCCTCCTTACCTCCGCAGCCCACATTTTCACCACTGCGGCCGAATCACATATCGAGTGATAACTGGTGACCAGGCTGCCCAATAAGGCGGCAGTATTTTGAGAAGGGAGAAAGTAGATATTGATAAAAGATCATAATATGAAGTAGAATAAAAGAGGAAAGAGAGCAAACAAATTTTCGTTATCCAGAGCATTTGTTGCCAGCCTTCTTGTGTGGAAGGGTGCTGTTCAGTGATAAATTTTTTCTGCTTCTCTCTGCCTCTTATATGCTGATAAGGAAAAAACCGCCCCACGAAAACCTTTAACCCACAAATACTCTCCGCCACAGTTACCTCCACGAACTCTCTCTACTGCTACTAATCAAAGCTACTATATTATTATATACCCATTATCAAGTATTTATCAACCCAAAATTCCTAAACCTAATCCGTCCCCGGCAGTGCCAGTCATACCACTGCAAAAAAAGTCATAGCGAAAAGCGGAAAACTTTCCGTAACTAAAGAGCAAACGAACTGGCCCGCGCAGCGAGCATGGCCCGCATAAGCGACCCAACATGAGCCAATTCCTAGCCTACCTTCAGAAGAACCACCCAGCGCCCATGTCACACTGTGTTGTCTTGTCTGAGGTTGCGCAGAGCTTTGTGCAACGAGGGACAATTCTGCGTTGAGGCTGTGCAGTCGGTGCGTACGAGGGCTTATGTGGGGTACATACTGCACTACTTCTGAATTTTACCGGGAGGGGGGAACCGCTCACTTAGTCGAGGAAATTTATGCATTTCTGATATGAGCTACCATTAGCTACTAAGTTAGTCACTTTGTTGATGTCGAATATCGATAGGCTGCTACCAAAATGAGCATCAGATTTATTAATATTATCAACTAGCCCGAACAATCAATGCTCTCCCTCTGATGGATGACAAGGTAAAGCGTGTCGCCTGGCCCGTTCACTTTTTTGTTTCTTCATGGAGAGAAACTACCCCCAAGGAGTTCTTACCAGCGGGATGCTGTCTTGCCTGCTATCCTGCACTCCCCGCAGTTGAATTTCGGAGAAAAAGAGCCTGTGCACGGACCAGGTGACAAGCTTGACCTTGTCACTCGTCATCCATCAGAGGGAGAGCAATGACTCCATCTCCCGCCGGTCGGGCGTTCCTCTTCAATCCAATTCAATTGCACCAAGCCAGCGCTAACCAGGCCCGACTCACCTCCACAATTCTACCTTTATCCATTGCAAGAGCAGTCTAATGTTCTCGGAAGAATATCTACGAATACCGCAATCTAGCAACATCCCACCTATCAAGACAGCAGCACGTACCAAGACCCCTCCACCCGCCATGTCTCATACCATCCAACCCCACCCAACCACAGCCTCACTCTTGCATCACGCACATAACGCTACAGTAGCAGCGCAGGCAACAACTCACCTCGTCAGGAGAAAAATACCCACATCCATTCTAACACAGTCAACCCACAAGTACCGCACAGGACACTCATCCATTCGCCAATCCATCCACAATAGCCAGCGTTACACATAACAGCCTGGTGACTCAATACCGTCCGCGCGTCCGCCAACAAAACCATAACTAAACCTCTCCCCCAGCCAGTTATGATATGTCACCGACAGTCAACCCCACACTTCGACATGAAAGACAGAAGAAGAAGCGCGGGGTCGCACAATACCAGTCTCCGGGGAAAGCTCAGATTAGCGACTCACCGAGCACAGTAATTTTACAGCACAGTCACCACCAAAGTAAGAAAAGCAGATACAAGTATCATAAAACCCGATTCAGCAAAAGCAATAGCAGAACAACTACCATGGATCAAACCGCAGATCCCCAAACCACCCCCAAAAAATCACCACCACAACAGATGCGAACAGAACTAACCATACAACACCAGTACCCACGATAACCAGTAGCGCACACCCAATCAACCCAAACACCACCCACCCCAGATGAAAAAGTGCAACAAAGCTAAACCCACCTCCTCATGCAGGACCTCTTTTCCCCTCCCCCGCTCAGCCACCACCACCACCACCACCACCACCACCACCATCGTGAAGACCACACCGAGAGCCCACCACCACCTACGTAATCGAGCTACCCTATCACACTCACCAAGCAAAGTGCAAGAAAAAAGTGCAACAAAAAGAACAAAGAACCCCGCGAAAATCCCAAAAATAACCCTGACCAATCAAGTTCACGAGAGAAAAAAAAAGGGCTAAAAGGGAAAATGTCCCCCCCCTAGAAAACCTTATCCGCACCACATGGATGATATATATTTTTCAGCTGTGGACGGATTTAGCAAATTAAATAATGGCGAAGTCTTGAGTCTTGGAGTGCGGTTAGCGTAGGTAGACTACGATGTTTCTTTGAATGATCGTGGCACAGTTATATCGTAATACTGGTTCTGGAAATCTCAGCTGGAACTGGAGATGGAGAGTTTCACCCGACTCGAACTCGCTTTATATCGCCGAGGTCGGGTAGCTCGGCGCTTGTTTGTTTCTTTTTGCACTTTTTGTACTCGGGTACTTATGGCCTGGGACAAGTACCGCGTTCCCTCGAGCTCAACGTTGGAAAGGTACTGTAGATAACAGTTCTCTTGGTATATACAAGCATCGGTACGTGCGGGGGGGGGGGGGGGGTCTTCTGTCCTACAACTCCCATCCGGCCAATCGTACCCTCCGTGCATGCATGTCTTAATTAGCTCCTCTCTTCGCAGTTCCCAATTTGCGGGGAGAAGCGGCCGTTGACGGTGTTTCGTCAAAAGTGGCTTAGCGAGTTGTTGCTGGTTTGAGAAAACTCAACTCGCTAGCCGGCCGGCCGGCCGGCCGGGGGGGGTTACAAGTTCCGTATCATATTAGTTCTAACTTGACATCGATGGTTTATCGTATCGTATCATAAGTTACGAGCACAAAGCGCAGGAATACCGTATACCGCACAAGAACTCTCTATCCATCCATCCATCATCGCCAACGGTTCCGGCACAACAAGTATTGAAGAGTATGATACAGTGGGTACGGGTATGGTATGGTACTTGTACCCACACACCCCATCTCTAAAAGTTAATTTTAAAATAATAACATAAAACCACACCACGCAACGCACGTGCTCGCCCCATTTTCAAGAAACTTTTTCATCTATCCGAAAATTGCGATCGCCAGGTCCCCATCCCAGCCAGGCAGGTAAGGTAAGGTAGGCAGGTACTCGAGTAGGTATCCGGAATTGGCCAGTCGCCGTTGGCTAGGGGTCGGGAAGAAGCGGTTTGGAAGGTATATACTTGATGTCAGGCGAAACCTGGCTCCAATCTAAATCTAATTGGCTTTTCCGGGGTCTGGTCACAAGTACAAGTACTGTAGTTAATTACCCGTAGAACCTTCATCTAACGGCTTTTTATTCGGGAGGGTTTTGGGAAATGTTACCATCGCATCATATCCGGAGATGGATGGGGATACCGGTAGGGGTGCTTGCTGCTGCTGCGGGTGGGAAATGATGCTTTACGCTCTAGGTTTCTTTTTTTTGGCACCCCTATTTCTTGATATTGATTGATGCCTTATGGATTGGCGAGTGGAGTTTTTTGCGGTGGGTTTTGCGAGAGTTTTTTCCTTTTCTTCTTCTTTCTTTCCATCTTTTGCAAAGCGCGGTTATGATTGGTCCTTGGGAGGGTTATGCACGCTTGCGGTTCTGGCCAGTAGGATTTCGAGTTTGTCTCATTCAAGCATACCTTCCCAATGCGCGTTCCAACCTCACCGTATTCGAGTAGATTATCTATCTATGCGACACCGTTGAATAACTTCATTAAAAAGTGAAAAATAAAATACATCACCAAACCATCCATTACAGAATAGATACAGAGAAAAAGCAAACGCCAACCCGAACCTCATCATGAAATGAAAAAAGACTTGAAAAAAAAGTAAAAATATTATGATACGATCGAATGAGAAAAACAGCGAATGGGAAAAAATTAATCAACTTGTATTGATGTTCGCCTTTGTCTCTCTCTCTGAAGCAAAAAAAGAAAATGTTTACAAAAAGGTTAAAAATCCAGCAAGATGATGTTTTCCCTCCCATTTCGAATCCCGTAACTTGGTTTTTCTCCAAACCCTCACTTTTCGAATGCCGAGTCGATGTACCCTTTCAGATAGAAAAAACATGCTTACGGAAAATAAGCATTTTACCGCTCCGATTATGTATATTATATGAAGGAAAACGTGAGGTGAATAACGAATTGGTTTGGTTGATTGAGTACTTAGTTCAAGTACATGACGGCACCGAGAACGCAGACAACAAGAGCCAAGGGGCTGTTCATCACCAACGCGACAGCTCCGCTGCTGGGAGCGGTGCTTGCAGGCGGTGAAGACCCAGTGGATGAGGGGGTGGATGGAGGGTTAGATGAACTGGGCTTGGTGATGATGGTGCTATTGCTTCCACCGGGGTTTTTGGTGCCGCTGGGGTATCCGCCGGTGCTAGTGGTAGTTCCGTTGGAAGGAGCAGTGGTGGAGCTAACCATAGTGCTGTTATTATGACCATGCTTGCCTGTGGCCTCGGGCTTGGAGGTGGTAGTGGCGGAAGAGGACCTGCTGCTGGATCCAGATGAAGCGGAGCTAGAGTCGGTGGCAGAGCTCGAAGTGGCGGAGCCGGTGCTGCTAGACTTAGGCCCGACGTCGGACTTGATGGACAAGAGAGGAGTGAAGTTGAGATCACCAGTCACGTCATCGCTGATTTGAAAAGCATAGTTGTCTCCACTCGGCAGGTCCCCGGGGATGGGCCAGGTGAAAGAACCACTGTTGGGAGCGCCAGCTGTTCGTGGTTAGCTTTATGCACAATCCCAATCTACATATTTGGAGCGCTTGTTACTTACCAACGACAGTCAACAGGTCGTTAAGGTTGTTGGAAGGTCCCTGGCGCAGCTTCAGGGTGATTGTCCCAGAAGTAGTGGGAGTCCAGGTAATTTCGACCGACCCACCAGCAGCAAGAGGAGTGGACTTATCAGGTTTACTGATTGGATTTTCTAGAGCGAGAACAGCGCTAGCAAGAGCGGCAATGGCCAAAAGGGAGCTTGTGAAGAAACGCATTGTCGTCGAACGTTGTTATTAAATGTATTAACGAGAAGGGCGTGATGGCTAGAATTTCTTAGGAGAAACTGAACAAGCACCGAAGTTGAGCGAGGGTATTAAAAGAACGTGAGGGCGATGGATGGTTGAACAGGAAAAAAGTTGTTGTGGGAGGACGGGGGGATTTGACCTTTATGAAGGAATGGAAGGGCTGAGAGTGTTGACTGACGAGTGAAAGAGAGACTGTCGGAACACTTTCTGAGCCACAAGACGAAAGAGAAAAGTGTGGAGATGGCGGTGGGTGGGAGGGAAAAAGGAAAGAAGTACTGAAATACTGGTTGGGCGACAGGAAAGGGAAAGGGGACACACCATAAGCTGCTCACCCACACAAACACACATAAACACCAATCCAAAGGCCAAGCCGGGCCCTTGGGACAGGGCATAAGGGACGGGCTGCAAACACCAATATCTGGCCAAGAATTAACTTTGTGGACGGAATCCGCCCAACCAGGAAGAAGGGGTGGAGGCCACTTTTATTTTTGCTTTTTATTTTTTATTCCCTCCTTCCTTGGGCCACAGAACTGAACCACCACAAGTGCTCGAGTATTCTCGCCCTGAACTGCATTTGGAACACATTGGCATGCCCTGAGTCGGCAACATACCGAGTATCATACGAAAGGAAATGAGATCTGAGATTGTGTCTCTCTGCCCGCGTCTTTTGCGTCCATGGATTCAACGGCCCTCATTAGCTTGTACAAGTGCTCGTAGCCAGTGATGGATGGAAGTAGCTCTAGTACCCATAAGTTGGCGCTTATCCCTACTCGTTCGCCTACCAGCGCTCGACCACACTTCCTGCAGTCTGCTCCCCACACATCAACACCCCTGATCAGAATACCGGTATCTCGCTTTGTTAATCTTCCTGGATTGCTGTACCGTACTCGAGTACTCGAGTGCTTCTAACATCATTGGTTCCCCCCACCCAACATTCAAATCAAGAAATCAAAACGCCATCCATACAGTAACTTATTGCCTCTCTAGTGCAACCCTGTATCGCTTTTATGGAACCTTCCTACAACAAAAAAACAGCTCCCCTATGCATCCCCCCCACCTCTTCCCATCATCCCTTCCCTCCGTCCAGAAAGGGACCGGACCTGGCTTTAAATTTCCCTTCCTCCCACGCGAAATTGGCTATCCCAGCTGGAATATGATTGCATATCCGGACCCACCTCACCAATCGGGACCATGCAAAACACAAAGATTAACGTCCTAATACCGCCCGTAATCACACGCTGAATTACCTCTAAACCGTACCTAATCTATTCATCAACATTTTTCCCCCATTCCGCGAGCCAGTCATCCAGACCAAGCCAATGCGTTCCTTCTGGAAAAGAGGCCACACTTGCATCACGCAAGGGTTCCTTTTTTTTCTTTCTTTCCTTTTCCCGATCCAGGAACTGATCTTGTTGTGGTAAACAACCGCCTCCGGATTAGGCTAGTGGTCAACCCATGATCCTCTTCCACAGCCCATATGGCACTTGCCGAGCCAATAGCGTAGCAGTAAATATGGATACTCTTTTGGGTGGAGATTTCCATTGCTGATGAGAGGCGTCCAGGAAACGAATACCGGCACTGGTATTCTGACAATCATGCTGCCCCATTCCTCAACCCACGTCGCTCCTCCCAGTGAATCGCGCCCCTCTTGTACGGTGTGGCACCCGAAAACTGTTCCGACTGGCGGCGGTGACAACGGCACCCTGCGCGGCAGCATTCATGATCCAGACGATTGCCGCCGCCGGTGCCTCAAGGGGTCACCACGACAACCGGTGGGTGACAAGCAGGCATCAGTCGCAGGTACGAGTACTCGTACTTGTGCCGGTATCGGACGGGTATTCGTTCAATGGCGGGGCTAGATTGCAATCGGCTTAGCTGAGCAAGTTGGGGAAATTACGCACATCGTAATAAGATCCAGCAAGTCAGCTCGTCCGAGAGCCATAACCGCGTCAGGTAAACACTCTTCCCTTCTGCGTGTTTTGTCTCTGATTGCCAAGGATAGGGGCCTGACCGCAATCGTGAACCCAAAGAGCTTTTATAGCACTTCGCTTCTTTGTTACAAGTACCTGCTTTGGAGGATTCACCCCTATCTGTCACCTGCGGGCTTTGGTCGTCCCCCCCCGGTGAAGGCCATATCTCGCCTACTCGCTTCGCAAACCTATGGAGCGAGAAGGTGAAGGATGAGTTTGCCACCCCTGTTCACCCCATCATTGAAGCCACAACTCAAATTCACAATTTTCACACACTCTGTGGCTGAGACAAATGCTTCCAAGACAAAAATTGAGGGTCCGGCTATGATTGTTGCTCGTTGCGTGAACAAGAGCGACAAATTCAACCTTCTCATCCCTCGCACCATACCAGATTCAAGTGCCCCTGATCCACCAACAACGGTGCAGACTCAACAAACCAGGCAGGAATGCCCAACATTAAGGTTCTAACTAAGACGCGAGATCTGTGCTGGGTCTGCCCTGCACCCCCAACCTGGTCGGTTAGGGATGCACGAATTGAGCCCAGAAATTGAGGTTATTCTGGATAGGGCCTAGGAGCAAAGGATCGCTCTTCCCCCGGAACCTACATTCCTCTTCCCGACAGCATCGTCTGCCATAGATAATTTGATCACAGTGCAAATACCCGCCAGGGGGTTAAGTGAACAGTTAATTTAGGTTAACCCGCGAAACAATCCCTGTCTTTTACGAAAGCATCATCCCTGGCACTTGATTCGGCCCAGAGATATTCCGGATTTACTGCGAGTGGCAAATGAATGAGCGTAAAGCACGGAAAGTGGGGACCGGGTATGATATTTCACATGAAATGGGTTATTTCCCAGTTTCCCCCTCTCCCACGTCTACGATTGGGGGAACAAAAGTAACAACCGCATCGAGTGATTTATCCCCCTTCGAGTGAGTGGTTGTGAAAGGATCTGTGATGTCTCGGCAAGGTTTCACATCAGGCCCAATTTCCCCAGTGGGACAGTCTCGGTTCGAGCGGACGGGGTCCTTGCCGCAATGCCGGCGCCGGCGCTCAATTCGACGACTGTGGGCGGAATCAGCTCGATCTTGTTCATGCCCAACTTCCCTTTTTCTCAGGAGAATTGGGACTCTTAGAATGTGGATCTGATGTTGCTCTGATTTACTCTTTCTTCCCCGCACCGCGCGGTACTCCTACTGCGCTATGTTGCGTAATTTTGGTGTAGGAAGGCACACGTTGCGGCCTATTTATGCATTCATACACCCAATGATTTCCTCATGTTTGCTTCCTTAAGTAGGCCTTGCTTGCCCTTCTTTCTCACCTTCTCAGCTTCCACTTTTTCCCCCTTCATCTGAGAACACTGGATGAAACTCTTCTCTTGCTTGTTCCCAGCACAATTCGTAACAGGAACTGTGGCAGCGGGGAAGCCTGGGACACGGTGGACGGAAACCGAGTGAACTTTTTCACATCACCCATGACGTAGTGAGTACTGGTTTGCAGGACAGAATCCTATTCCTAAGGGTCGCAAACATTCGTGCGATAGACCGCAAGATGCTGTGAATAGGAACCACCGTGCGACGCCGAGATATTACTGGGTACAACCATACAAGTACCTGCTGGAGAATATCTAACGGTTGTTTGTTCCCCTCCATACTCTTACCAAAGCTTAATCAATGTTTATGGTTTCTATCGACTCCTTGTGGTAGGACCCGCAATGAAGCGCTCGCCCGCCCCCGCCAAGTACCGTGCCGCATCGTATCCGCTTCACCGTCCCGGCCCCTCCCCGACTTCACTCCAGTCAGCCTGGCCTTTCAAAATCCAAAACGGAACCAAATATGTGACATCCTACCTCTCCTCCGGCACGGTACCTGCATTAGGCTCCTCCTGCCATTTCTACTCTCAGTACGGTACGAGCATTCCGTCTAGTAATTAAGTTATAGTACGGGAAACCAAACGTCAGGCGCGGAATTTACAGCGATCGCTCAACTCGGATTCGGTATTTACCCCGGGTGGGAATCGTTAATGTCACGAAGGTCGGCAGATCTCTCGGCGGTACTTGGAGAGATATATACCGTGCAGTGCTGGTGCACCTTACAAGTACCCGAACACGGGAATCAGGGATTCGTGCAAGTGTGGCAAATTACGGTGTCAAATGTTCGAGTACTAGTACTTCATACCGGATACATGCACGGTAGTACCGGGCACCGGGAACCGGTCCTCTTGTCAGTCATTTAGATCCTCCCGGTACCTTTTTTTGCCCGAAAAGTGCAAATTCTGAGTCGAAATTTGTGATTTTTTGAATGAGGAAGTAGGTGCCAAATGGCTCGACTTGCATTTTTCTTACTTGGATGGTAACACAAAAAAGCATCGACCTGGCGTAAGTTTGCATGTGCTCACTTTTCTTCAAAATGTCCGATTACCTTTCTTAACTAATACTCTCTTTATTAAAATAATTATGGAGTTCATAGAATTAAAAGGAGTTGATTTTAAGCAGCTCCATATAGAGTTTTTTTTAATAGGAAAACTCTGTTATTGTTGGGCTGGTTTATTGTTGTATTTGGTCAGGGTGAGAGTTGATTTCAGATGCGCTGCGAAGTAGGGGGGGGGGGGGGCATTTGAAGCTCCGCATGACCAGTTCCTGGCTGTCAAATACCGGTAGGGTGTAGCTCGACGGGCTAGTGAGATACCAGTAAGCCTGTTCAAGCAAACTCTCTCTTGTCGCCAAAATCTGACACCCGGTGTGGATTCTCTGCGAATCCCGCTCGCCTATTGAGCCACACTCTATTTGACCGTTATGCGAGGTTCAGGGATGAAATGATGGTACCGTGCATGACTGAAATGTCAGTAGCAGTGAGGGGCATGCCCTCATGGGAGCTCTGTTCCCTCTTACCCTGGCCAGTTTTAAAGAGATAGGATCGATAGACGGGGTACCTGATGTCTGGTTCAGTCCACTAGTGAAAAAATGAAATTTCTCTCTAGACTCTTGTTAGGCAATGGAAGGTTTGCGTCTCTAGATGGGCTGCTTGCGATATGCCGCCAATTTTGGCCAAAATCAACACCCACCCCTGGAATATTGTGCCGGATTGCTTCAGGGGACGCACGCCTTGGGTGCGGACACCGGATAGGTGTTGCTCCCGGGATTTGCGAAATATATATGAGATTAACCTGCTCCGTGCCACTTTTTTATGCCTCATCCTTGTTGCCCCATTTCCAGGCTAACCGGATAAGGCGGTTTCGTTCACAGGCAGGGTATTGGTTGGATTGACCCTCGACGGTATTAGTCGGAAGATAAACCTGATCATGGGTATCATATCGAGGTGGTGGATTCAATCTGATTTACTCAGGGGGGAGCCTTGATGGGGTGACATTTATTATTCATTATCTACCCGTACTATACCGGTAGCGGTGGACTGGCGCGGCGGCTATCCTGCGGTGCCGGCGGATGAATGTGGGGAATCACTAGCTTTGGAATTGACAGTTGGAAACAGTGGATCGGTGATGGCAAGTCTGGAGCGCACTGGAGTATGATTCTTGGGGGGGGTTTTCTTCTTCGAGAACTGTATTTCTCCTAGCATTCGAAGGCTTTCGGCCAAGGGAACAAAAGAAACGAAAGAATATGCTATACCAAGACATCAATTACCTTATTGACCGCCCCGGTGAAAACAAAGTCGGTTTGGAGGCCTGCGGGTTGGGTTATGACGAGGAGAAAAAAGGTGCAGTGGTAAAGTATTTCGTTTGACAGAAGTGCCGTGGAAGTGGGAAAAATGCCGTTTCTCTGGCGTGTCGCCAGGGTCTTAAGTTGCGTGGGCGTTGGTCGAGAATTGGCGTATGGGTACGGCACTGTACGCATGATGCTGTACATGACATGTGGGCAATTTTGCCGATCCATTAGGCCGGTGGCGCGCTGCTCGAGCGTGATAGACACGTGCCCGTTTGAGAGTTGCGATGGCTCTCCTGAGCAGAGATCGATGGCCGGGTTGAAGGTTCTCGAGCATGCCCTGCTATGTGCTACCCTTGAAGGAGGGGGGGGAGTGGGGTGAGATAATACAATGAAAGAAACAAATACCTGCTGGCATCGTGCCTAGTTCAAACTTCAACCTCACCAATCCTTCAGCTGGACTCACACTTAAATTTATATGAGAGGGTTAGTTCTAACTCTGCAAGAGATAACCTCCGCACCCGTCCTGAATGCAAGGAATCGGTCAGCACCTCTAGCGTAAGCCTACCATTAGCAACCTCTGAACTTTAACCTTAACTTGGTCTTAGATTCGACTCGCCTCGTGCCCTTGCATTCTGGCTAACCGGCAAACTTGCGGACCTATCGGGAAGGATAAAGTGACTCAAAGCACTTTTTCAGTACGATATGATAAAGCTTAATCGAAATGTCATTTTCTGCCGACCGCCGTACTGTGTACCTTGCAGCTTCCTAAATTTACGCTTGGTGTCAGAAGTCTGATAAATATATAAATAGATGGAGGAACTATGTCCTAGCGTTGAAGGATTCAGTTTTACTGCCGCCGCTTTGGAGTTTGAAACTTGTGGTACTGAATCAGCTTTAGGTTCTATATGGCGCAGGTACGGCATTTTCTTTTTCTGCATAACTCCCGGGAGGGTTTGAGAGTGCCGGTGGTGCTTTCGGGACTGTGGTGGGAGTTTTGTCTGTGTGGCATCACGCAACTCCCACGAGCTTCTGATCAACCCACCCGTGCACTGATAAACTCGACCAATCATCTTCCCGCGCAGGCATCTATGTGGGATGGTTTGAGGGCAAGCACCCGAGTGGAAGACAACTGTGCGGTATGGGGGAGATTAGCCATGTCTGGTTGGGAGGTGATTAAGTGGGTGGGCTCCATTTGTAAATTTACTTACTATACTCGGGGGTGGAGGTTAACGATGGGATGGGCGGGGGCTCGAGGTGTCAAAGCTTTTAACCTTTCCTGGAATTATGTCTACCAAATTAAATCACTTTTTACCTTTGACAGATATGGGTGCGGGGACTTTGAGCCCCTGCCCATCCCATTACTAACTTCCACCACCCGAGCACTGAACTTTTCTTCGAATGCTGGACACTTCTGAGATTAAGCGGAAAGTTTTTTATTTCTTTATTTTTTTAATGCACGAATTTAGCTTGCATAACTACACTTGTACCGGTATCATATAGTACCTCCCATAGCTACGGCATCGTAAAGACCGGAAAGATTAGACCTCACGCTAGGACGTTGAAGTTGCCCCTCCTAGCAAATTCGATCTTTTTTCCTTTTTATTTGTTTGTCTCGGCGGAGTGCTGAAAGACAGATTTTTCGCACTGCCCCCCCCCCCCCCCCCTAATCCAAAGGAGGGAATCATAGACCTCTCTTAGCGTGAGGTCCAAATCACTCCAGTTTTTACGGTATTATGTGCAAGTATATACATACTCCCCCCACTCCACCAATCCCCACAAAACGGCCAGAAATTCAACCACCCCGACCACCTTGAACGTCTATCCCGCGTCCTGGGGTGTAGCCATACGTAACGGCGCTAACTCCTGCTTGAACGAACCGGCGTGCTGAATCGAGGCATGGTCATACTGGTACCCCCCATCTATCGGCATTTTCGTCGATGGCTTGGTCTACCCCACTCCCCCTGATGCTCCACTCTCATGGCGATGCCTCCGTTAAGGAAGACTTTGAATACATGGCGTGATGCCGGCCCTAGGCCTTCGAAATTTCTTCTACCATTCTCGCTTGGGTGAGCTGGGTTGAGACGGCCGGGAGCGGACTATGCTATTATGTCTTTTGATATCGGGGAGGAGGGTGGAGGAGGGGTGAGCGGGGCTTGGTAATGGATGAATGGATAAATAAATATATAAAGGCAACTCCAACTTCGATTTCTAGTTCCTAGAGCCACTGGCGGTTGTTCGGTTTTCCTATCGTGCTGTGGGCTGTAGTGATGGTATTTCGGTGTTGTGCTCCCAGGGGAAGATTATCATTTCCTTCTATAGTACTTCTACTTTCCAATTTGAGAAAGGGAGATTCTAGTGCCCCCCCTCCTCTATTTATTTATCTATTGTGGACTGCGGTACTATGACCCCCCCACACCCCGCTCCCCAACCCCGCCGGACGGGGCTTCTTTTCGCCTAATTATAATTATAAGATATTGATGCGCCTTTTTATTCTCCCTACGGGGGCTAACACTCCCCAAGCCCGCACATACGCCACCGCTCACGGCGCCCGCTCCGGGTAGGTAGGTAGGGTATCTGGTCTGATCACAAACCATCACTCGAAACGCTTTCTTCCACCTGAGGATATGGCATTGACATTATCATAACGGGCGGAATTCACCATGGGCAGGATGGGAAGAGGCTGTTGGAAACATCGCTATCCATCTCATGTCTTGGGGAAAAAAAAGGGAAGAAGAAGAAAAACCGGGGGCATGACTTTGGTTTTTTGGAGGGGAGAGGAGGGGATAGTTGCTGTTATCGCATATTTTAATAGTATTTTTTCGCCCGAGTTTTTCTTTTTTTAGTGAGTGGGAGGATGGAATCTTCTCGGAGATCTTGCACTTCCTGACATTGAAAGTAGTTTTTCATATTCAAGTAGTTTTGCCTGTCCTATCCCACCTGACATGTCGTGGACTACCTCCCTCTATCATCACTATCATCATCACTATCGGCCTCGCCCAACAAAACTTCATTATTCGGCATAAAAAGAAACAAAACCATAACACGTACTGTATCCGGTATTTCATTTATTCTATGGGAAAAAAAAAGGGGCTTAATCTAGCTTCTAAACTATTCGCCTAACAAAGCCGCCGGCGTTTATACGATGCATGAGTGAATTGCGTTTGCCTATGCTATGAACAGGAAGTAAGGGATATTGTGTGACCGAAAGAAGGAAAGAGGGAAAGAGATAGGGAAGGAGGGAAAAGGGAAAAGGGAAAAGCGGGGGGTGACAACAATGTGTGTCCGTCGAAGGAACTTGAATTGTATTGTCGGGGTCCGTGCATAAATCTATGGTGATGGTTGCGCGGAAGTTTCTGCGTTCGCTGGGATATCTTGGAGAGCAGCTGGAGCTTCGGCTGTGCTTGGAGCTACCTCTCCTGGGGTGGAGACATTACCCTCCGTAATTGCTGTTACAGCTACAACTGCCTCCGCAGCGGCTGTTAGTTCCTCAGTGGCCGTTGCTTCTCCGGATGGTTCAGCGGCTGCGACGGGCTCGTCGGGGGTGGTTCCCTCGGCGATCACGGCCCCCTCTCCGGCGGCTCCCTCTGTAACTGTGATAGTCTCCTCGCTTGCAGTCACCTCCCCATTGGTAGCACCCTCTCCGCTTGTGCCCCCCTCACCATTCCTGGCCTCCTCCCCATCCCCGGCCGCGGCCCCACCATCCCCTGCCTCTCCACCTTCAGCCTTGTCTTCCACTTTTTCCTCCAACTTCCCCGTCTTCTCCCTCAGCAACTTAACACACACATCATGCCCTCTCTCAATCGCCAAATCCAACGGAGTCTTACCCCCCTTATCTTTGCTCTCCGCCTCAACCCTCTCGTCCGCGAGCAACAGCTTCAAAACTCCATCCTGAGCATAAGAAACCGCAAGGTGCAGCGGTGTGCATTCATCGCCATCGGGGTTCGCAGCGTTAACGTCGACTCTTGGATCTTCCAGAAGGAATTTCACAATACTCTCATACCCGTCTCTTGCTGCAATATGTAATAAGGTGGGGTCAGAGCCGGAGAGGCACTTCATGTCAACGCGGGGATCGGCAAGCAATATTTTCACGGCTTCGTCTTTACCGCGTCTCGCGGCGCGGCCGATTGGGGTTAGACCACGCTTGTCGGCAATGTTGGGGTTTATTTTTGGGTGCTCTAGGAGTGGTTTTATTGCTGCATGGTTTCCCCAGGTTGCTCTGTGGAGCGGGGTATACCCGCCGTTATCCTTCGGGTTGACGTCAATCGTGGGTTGCTCCAGGAGGGCGAGGACGGTCGATGGGTTTGGTGCGCGGCTGGCTCTGTGTAGTGGCGTTGCCAGGGATTTGTCTGGGCAGTTGATGTCTATTCTACCATCCATTAGGAGAAGGCGGAGGGCGGCCTCGTGGCCCCCGTGGCTGGCGTAGTGGAGGGCTGTGGACCCATTATTGTCAAGCGCTTTTATGTCGAAGCGGCCGCTTGATATGAGGAGCTGCAAGAGGTCTGTGCTGCCGGAGTGTGCAGTCATGTGCAATGGTGTATTCCCGTCCTCGTCGACTTTGCTCACGTTGACTCGGCTGTCGTCTAAAAAGAGTTGGACGATTTCTTTATGACCCATTTTAGCAGCGTGGGACAAGGGAGTTATTCCCTTTCCATCGCCGGTGTTAACCTCCACCCTTGTATCCTCCAATAGCGCCTTTACGCACCCGAGATGTCCTTCGATCGCCGCGACGTGCAATGGCGTTTGATCATCGTGCCCCTTAGCATTAACCTCCACCTTCGGGTCGCTCAACAACGTCCGGATAACCTCCTCGTGCTGCCCGTAAACCGCCAGATGCAATGGCGTCTTGTTGTAATAATCATGGGCGTTCACGTCTACATCGTCTCGTCCCACAAGCAGTTTCACAGCCTCGACACGCCCATATTCGGCCGCCAGTGACAGCGGCGTCCTGCCCCGTCGCTCCTCGCGAACTGGGGTGATTCCACACTCCAGCAGCGTACGCACCACTCTCCCGCTCTCCGTTACCGTCGCGTGACTAATCAACACTTGATTCTCTACGGCATTGAGAATACCCCTATCTAGCAGCCTTTTCACTTTGACTTTATCTTCAAGGTCGGCAACGCAATATAGTGCTCGAACAGCATGTTTGTGATGGCGAGTGCGGAAAAGGGTATCGATGAGGACATGGTTTAGGAGAACTGCTAGTCGACGGTTTGTTCGGAGGAGGGCGTTTAAGTCTGGGAACTCAAGATCATGCTGGCAAATTTGAAGGATTATCTCGTTTGGAAGATCGAGGAAGGACATTGTTTGTTTGGTTCTTCGGGCGTTAGAGATGGAGGAGAGTGTTTGCGATGAGAATCGTGGGGTTGTGTCACTGTTGTGTGGGGTTGAGGTTGTGGGTCGGTGATGGTGAGACTGGTGCTGGTAAGGGCCAAGACTTAGGCAGCCACAACAAGTGGTGCATCACGTGATTTTCAGCAGTCGCTGGGTCTGAGGAGTGAGGCAGTTGTGACTATCGTACCAATTGTCAAAATTGATGCCTAATACATCCCGCAGAGGTAGAGTGACAGGGCCGGGGGAGGGGCACTGCCCACCGTGCATGTACTAGTACAAGTGGCTTTCACAAGTCAATTAATTTTCCTTCATTCCGGGCTGAAGGTGCCATTTCTAATTGTTGCCTACCATACCGGTACTCGAATAAAACAGTCTATGGTCGGTTTTGAGAGGCAATAATCACCGAATAGCATTATTTACTCAATGGAGTGGGTAGGTGTTATTGCAGTAACTTGGACGAGTTATTTTATATGATAACACGTGGGAAAACCTAGTATTGTCGAGATAGCCGGTGGGTAAGTTTTTAGTCGATAGTCACCCCACCCCCGGACCCGAGAGCTATAAACAGCTTGTAACTGTAGTAAATGTGAGACATCTGGAACGATTTCCTTTTATAGGCCGTGTTTATATTTCCAATTGACTCTTCCAAAAACCCGTTCGCCGAAACAGTAGAACATTATAAACATATCCATACCCAGGAGCATGCGGGGCGAGCAAGCTCCCATAGCCACAAATATCAATACAAGGCACCGGCAGCGCCCCAACCGCGATCAAATCCTCAGTCAAAAATGTCGAATCCACCATCATAAAGCGACTCAATAAGCTCGTGATCCATGGGATCAACCAGCGCACTGGGCCGCACCAAACCAAACCCATCTCGCACCACGGGATTAACTCTCCTATCACTCAACAATAACTGCACAGCTTCGGGGTGCTCGAGCCGGGCCGCACAATCCTAGGCTGTTGGGTTTCTAGGCGTCACCGCGTTGCGGTCTGTATCGCTCTGCTCTAGCATAGTCCTGAGACCGTTTGATCCCTGGTTCGCGCGGATGGCTTTTAATAGGATCTCCCCCATCTCCCCTAGCTCCTTGAGGGTGATGATGATCTTCGGCCGCTTTTTGCCCAACGGGCCGTATATGTCGAGGCTCGGGATCCGCATGTGGGTTCTACCCTTGGGGCGCCTCCCCATTTCAAAATGCATCGACACTGTGTACTCCATTGGTGTACTAGATGAAAAATCTCTTGCGTTGGGATCAACTCTAATATCCTGCAGCAGGAGGTTGACTATATTCACGTGTCCGCTTTGGACTGCTGCGATCAATGGGGTAGTGGAGCCGCCGGGGCACAGGTTGACTTCCGGGGTTTTGTCAAGCAGGATTTTCACCATCCCCTCGTGACCCATATGGGCTGCCATAGCTAAGGGTGTAACTCCCCGATAGTTGCAAATCAAAAGGTCAGTCCCAGGGTTTCCCAAGAGAAGGCAGGCAATCTTTTCATCCCCAAGCGCAGCGGCCACGAACAGTGGTGGTCCTTCCTGGGCATCGCATGCATTGACATTAACTTCGGGCTGAGCTAGCAGCAGCTCCACCACCTCCACAAGCCCATACCTGACCGCTAGCAGCAATGGCGTCTGCCGGTGAAGGTTCCTTGAATCCGCGTTGACGCCACACTCCAGGAGTGTACGAACTGCCCTTACGCTCTGGGTTACAACCGCGTCGTGGAGAATTGGTGTAGACGGTGAAAAGTCTAGGATGCCTCTATCGAGGAGCTTTTTGACCGTGAAATAGTCCCCGCGATCAGCGGCGTAACAGAGCAATCGCTTGCCGGGCTCCCAGGATCTGGCGCGGAACAGGGCCTCGGTAGGAGCATTCTGCAAAAGAGATGCAAGCCGGCGGTTTGTCCTTACTAGGGAGTTTAGGTCGGAAACACTAAGGCTAGGCTCCTCAGAAATATGGAGGATAATCTCGTTTGGTAGACCAAGAAATGACATGAGGGGCCCTTCGTTGCTTTCCATGAGTGATGGGTGGGGGGTTTGAGGGGTGATAGCTGAAGTGTTGCTGAACTTGAGTCATAGGCAGCCAAGACCGGGCACCAGTATATCCACAAGTGCAAGTGCTGGTATTGCCAGGGTAAACCATATTATCTTTGAATTTTCTCGGGACGTCTGGGTTTCCTACCGGTATTTCGATGGGGACCGGAGAAAATGACTACAGTACGAAACAAAACGCCGCCTTACTTAGAAGGGATATTTAGACGACCCGAGACATTCTCTACTCGAGTATTAGGAGGGGTAGCAGTTTACAAGTACTCGAGTACGGTGTCGGTACGGCGATGTGCAGTGCTAAAATTACTTACTCTATAAAATTTTGTCACGGTGCTAGCACGGGTTCTAGAACCTTTGGAACAAGGCCGAACTCGTACAGCGCACCGTAGTGCCCATCATGGTAATGTAAGTTACTACACTTACAATAATCCACTACTATTCCTAATGGCCAGGGAGCAAGTTTGCCGAGGCCCACTGCCACCCGACGACTAACCCAAGTTGTAATTCGGTAAGTCGTTGAATATTCTGAGGGGTTGTCTTCCATCAGAGCCTAGGATACACTAACACAGGGCCTAGCACTCACCACTAAACCAACTAACCGGGACAACACAATAAATACCCACTACTCGGGCGCAAATTAAAGATCCGGAAAGAGTGACCTCGATATCTATGTTGCAACCAGACATTTTGTTTGTCACTTCTTCCGGATATTTAATTTGCGCCCGAGTAAACAATTCTGAAATCCGCCACTACGTAGCCCTACTCCACAAAATAAGCAGAACTACTATAGTTAGTGTAGTATATTATATTATATGTGAACAAAAAATTATCTCTGCTTTAGCACGCCCATAAACACTACAGTCTCATCATTGTGCAGGTAACTTAATTTTCACACCTGATTCCTCGGTTGTTGAAGAACGACATCACAGACCGTCACTCGCGTAACTTTGGTGTTCAATGTTGAGAATAATAGATGCGGAGGTAATGATCGGCGGTGAGGGTTTCACTTAGCGGAGTGGAGCCGCTCAAGTGAAGACATAGACTTTTTATTAAGCAGTGGGGGAGTTCATGATTTCTTCTACAGAGAATGTAGAAAGGAGAGTTGTGAAGAAAGTTAAGGACAGAACGGAAGACTTTGACGAGGAGAGGACAAGGAGGGGAAAACAAATAAGGAAAACCTTTCTAACTTTATAGCTTGCGTGTCACTTCGCCAGTGAATACACTACACGTACCACTGCAGCCTCAGAGCGCAGGCATTTCTCATACCTAGTCCAGCTGTTGCAAGTGTTGAAACTCTGTTTGCATAACGTACCATACACTCAGTGTTCCCAGGAGGCTAGGCCAAGGCCGGCCACCCTGGAAAATTGCCTAGGCCGATATAGGCTAAATTCAGGTTTCCTGTGGAAGCCTATCAGGTCTGATAGGCGCCTATGCCGTCTAATTAGCATGGAGAACACATCGCTTTAAGAGTATCTTGATTTCCCCCCTCCTTCAAATTCCCCTCCGTTTATTTTAATTAATTAATCTACTATCTCTAGTATCTTTTAGTATTATTTGCTAATGAAGCGAGATTGTTCCTGTATTTGTAATGTTATTTGGTCGTTGGGAAACGCTTATCGTGAATTTTTCCCGCTGACACTGGATTGCCGCTCGCTAAGAGTGGGCGGGCCTATCTGGATTAGCCTTACTGTAGCTTGGCCTATCTGGCCCATTGGGAATTGTGGATCTGGGGTTGTATGCTACTGGTATTGTTCTTCCAGCTGTGAGCAACTTGAAGAAGACTTTCCAAAAAGCCGCTGAGGCCGATCTACAGTACATTAGAATCACTCCTCCTTGGGGGGGAAATAATTAGATAATTCATGCCGGGGCGGATAATATTAGCGCAGGGCTCGCGGAGCCATGGTCTCCGTAGGTCTCCCTCCGTTTCAACCGAAATATTCTTGACCGTCCGCCAAAGGATTACCATCAAGGGAGCCTAAGTTGGCAACAGCCACAACACCAAAGCAATCGACTTCTTCGCCCACGGTCTTATTAAAGCTCCCTTCAAAGTAGGAAAGCCCTCTGAGCTCACTCCAACTCATGAAGGAAGGAAGGCAAAATTGGTGGACGCTATGTTCTTGGTACAAGCGGAAGTTAGATCGACTAACACTATACCTAGGCCGATTTTCCGATCCAACATCTCTCCGTGCATGTGCAGATAAATAAGGGAAAACAAAACAAAACCAAGGTTTTCCCGCGTAGGTAGGATACATTGTGCTAGACATTGTGCTAGTGAAATAGTAAGCTTCGGCGGCTGAATGGCGGACGACGGAGGACGAAACGGCGGGGCGGTAGCTAGGAAATGAAACGCCAAGAGTCACGGCCAACCAAAAGGCAGATCTCCAACGCACAACAGTGGGGAATTCCTCCTCATTCAACTGCTTGCTCGCTCACGCTCAAGACTGTTGGATGAGTGGGCGTGGTGGATGTCGGGGAAAACTTGTTCATTTTCTGATACGCGCCGCTGCTGTGATAACTAAGTAGAACTAACATGCAACCAGTAGTTTACCCTCAACGCTGTCCTATGCTCTAACTGGGGTGGTTGGCCGTACCCTACTACACTCAACAAGGCACTCACAACACCATAACCAACTAGCTAGCTAACTATTGCGCTTGGACAAAATTAACCGATAACCCGGGTAAGGGTGGCAGCCCATCGCTTTCGGGCCCCACAAAAATCATTTCCACTTAACAGGCACCTCATAATACCTTCTCTTTGTTTTATCAAGGCTGATGGATGGTATAGTAAGTACTGATTAGTGCCATGTATTGAAATTATTCTTAATTGTTTTTCTTGGCTGGGTTGAATCAAGGAGGTTGACGACATCACGGCGAAAATTAGGCACGTTCGTTGATTGATTAATTTTGTCCAGGCACAATAACAAACTAACTAACTAACTAACTTAGCTAGATAGCTAGCTAGCGAGTTAACTAGTAACTAACTAACTTAGCTAGATACCTAGCTGGCGAGTTAACAAACTAACTAAATAAGTAACTTAGCTAGATGGCCAGCTAGCGGGTGAGCTAACGAACTTAGCTAGATGGCCAGCTAGTGAGTGAACCAACTAACTTAGGTAGATAGCTAGTGAGTGAGTAAATCAACAAGCTAAGTTAGCTAGATAGCTAACTACTAACGACCTAAGTTAGCTGAATAGCTAGCTAGTGAGGTAACTAACGAACTAACTTGGCTGGATAGCTAGCTAGTGAGTTAACTGACTAAATAAATAACTAACTTAGCTAGATAGCTAACTAACTAACTAAATAACTAACTGGCCTAGATAGCTAACTAACTAAAAAAGTAACTAAATGAGCCAGACAGCTAGTATTACCCTAGCAGGAATAGATTACCTAATAATAATTAAGAGCGAGGTATATGGCTTCGTAGGATGACCATATATCCGAACCGATGCTCCCAAAGTTATGAGCTTCTCAGAGGCATCTGGAAGATGACTCGGAACACTGAATGAGAGCACATTTCAAGATATGTTTAGCTGATGGGAATGATGTTTAGAGAACACTACTCCTCTCATTTTCTAGTTGCATATGCAGTAGCTGCATAATAATTTGATAGTTGGATATCAAAACTGATTACTACATATTCCATATTACAATTGGTATGTAGGCATTTGAACCACATATTCATATATAGTCTATCATGATGAAGAGATTGAAGACTGTCTACTAGTGGAGTGGGAACACTCTCAGATGAAATAGCAGTTTGAAAGATTCTCTGAGTTGAGCTGGGCAAGATTTCAGGGTCAAACAGTGTTCGCACTTGGTTCTGACAAACTGAATTGTTAAGAAAATACCTCCTAACTAACGAAGTTCAAGTTGAAGTAGCATGAACATTTGTATAAATGGTAGTCCTCTCCCTCTGTGGTTGAAGAATCATTAAGCAACAGAGAAGAGACCTTAAGAATAGCACAAGTTAAGCAAGTTAGATTTTAGCTCTTTGATATTTAACTACGCTTTATTAATTTACTTTTACCAAACAATTACCTACGAGCCTTCCTGACCGTGACTAGTAATCTGTTGTCTCAAATATCCTTAGCCTAGTTAGCATGGAATCCAACTTTGTTAGCTCTCACGTAACAGCTGGCTAGCTAACGAACCAACCAACTTACTAATAAAATAACTAACTTCACTAGATAGATAGCTAGCTAACTAAATAGCTAACTTCGCTAGATAGATAGCTATCTAACTAAATAACTAACTAATAAACTAAATAACCAACTTAGCCAGATAGCTAACTAACTAACTGAATAACTAACCTAGCTAGCTAGCTAACAAACTAACTGAATAACTAACTTAGCTAGCTAACTAACTAACTAACTAAGTAATTTGGCCAGATAGCTAGTAAGCTAACTAACTAACTAACTAACTAACAAAATAACTAACTTAGCTAGATAGCTAGCTAGTCAGTTAACAAACTAACTTAGCTAGATAGTGTAACATGTGTACATGTTCCGGTAACGGTACACAGGAGCGGGCAGTTGTAACAGGTTTATTCCTGTCTAACGAAAATACAATAGGACAGGCGATAGACCTGCTAGCGCTGGTGCTAAGGGAGGCTTCAAGGGACCGGTAGCTAGAAGGATAATAGTTGAAGGACAAATTGGACTCAGGGACTCAGAGATTGCTGTTCAACCAAGTGTATTCTTAGAGTAAAGGTCTGTCGAAGTCTGCTGTCTCCTGCTAGCCAGGAGACTGGTTTAAATACAAGACCCAAGAGCGATAGCCTTCCTGCAATCACGATCATTACCAGTAGCTGCGCACATACCGGAATCCTGTAATCCTGCAAGACCAAAGAAAGAAACAAACAAACAGTGCTCAGCCTTCCCCAGTGTTACATGACCATTCCATACCCGGAATCCTAAATATAAACTTTCAACAAAGCAAACTAAACATAGCAATACGATAGCATAGCCTATCTGACTCAGAGACAGTGGTGGAGCTGAAATCAAATCAAATAAACCAAATATAAATCAATTAAACATAGGAGATCCTGCACTGCCCGCTCCTGTGTACTGTTACGGGAACATGTATACATGTTACAGCAGTGCAGGATCTCCTATGTTTAGTTGATTTATATTTGGTTTATTTGATTTGATTTCAGCTCTGCCACTGTCTCTGAGTCAGATAGGCTATGCTATTGTATTGCTATGTTTAGTTTGCTTTGCTGGAAGTTCATATTTAGGATTCTGGGTATGGAATGGTCAGGTAGCACTGGTGGAGGCTGAGCTATGTTTCTTTCTTTGGTCTTGCAGGATTACAGGATTCCGGTATGTGCGCAGCTACTGGTAATGATCGTGATTGCAAGAAGGCTATCGCTCTTGGGTTTTGTATTTAAACCAGTCTCCTGGCTAGCAGGAGACAGCAGACTTCGACAGACCTTTAGTCTAAGAATACACTTGGTTGAACGGCAATCTCTGAGTCCCTGAGTCCAATTTGTCCTTCAACTATTATCCTTCTAGCTACCAGTCCCTTGAAGCCTCCCTTAGCACCAGTGCTAGCAGGTCTATCGCCGGTCCTAATGTATTTTCGTTAGACAGGAATAAACCTGTTACATTCTTTTGCCTACAGCTGGTGAAACCCCTTTGTTCTCAGGATTGGGAACAGCCTGGTAGGATTGATCACCCTCCCAGTATCTTGATAACTAGTTAGAAGCAGGAGCGGCAGGGAAAGGAACTCCCGGCTCAGGTGCTACATTCACAATAGCAGAATGCCGGAGCAGAAGCGTTACCAGGTCCGGTAGGGCCTACAATCGTCCCTTAGTAGAACCCACAGACGATACCCTAGAACCAACTACACAGGAACCAACCCCTGGGCCCACGCCAGGCTCAGCAGATACACCAGCAAGAACCAGTCACCTCCTTCCAGGAGATCTAGATACAGATTCAGACGAAGACCATGACCTCACAGCTGAGGAACTCATTCAAAGAGAAGCCCGGCGGCTTGAGGAAAGAGTAGCAGCAAGAGCAGCAGCCCAGCAAACGTCGGAAACTGAACGCCCACCAGAACGCCCCACTACAAGCAGGTGGCGAGCACCCAGCATTCTAGGAGTCTTTGGAAGTCAGACACCAACTAGAGTGCCCTCCCGTGAGCATAGAGACCAACTACTACCCGGCACATTCATTCCAGACATACCAGAAAGACCCTCAAGATCCAGGAGCGTCAGAGAGCACCCTGAACGACCAGATCCAACACCCCCAGCCCCAGACCCACCTACAGGCACCATGGCAGACCCAGGCCCGGCCAGGTTGCCCCCTCCCAAGCTCCCCAAACCGCCTATGCTTAGCGGTGAAGGAGAAGATCTGAAACCAGACAAACTCAAGCGATGGCTTAGAACAGTCAAGAAGCATCTGGCGAGATCAGGAGTAAACGACGACTCCCCTGGAGTAGCGGACGACTGCGGCGCATACACAGAAGGCAAGGCCAATAACGCATATCAAACGCTAGATAGAGAGGTAGAGGACCTCAACCTAGCACAGTTAACACAACACCTTTAGCAGCTATTCAAAGCCTCTACAAACACTGATGACACCTACCACAAATGGCAGAATATCTGCCAGACAGCAGGTGGACAGCCAGCACGCATAACAAAGATAGTTGGAGAGCTAGCGGACCTCAAAGGATCCCTTCCAGCAGGATCTATCTCAGACTATGCACAGAAGCAATGATTTCTCGATGCTATGGACTCTAGACTACGCCGCAATGTTGAGCCCCAGCTCAGACCAGAAGATACCTGGGACCTGATGGTGGCTGTAGCAGAACGCTATGACGCTACTATGTACAGAACTGACGGCTACAAAGGCAGTGATAGAAGCCAAGCTTCTAGCAGCAAACCCCATACACCAAAGAAGGAGAATACCTACCACAAGCCCTCTGCCACATCAACGCCCAGGAATACAGGCAAAGGAAAGGCCCGGCCAAGAAGAGGACCTATACCAAGTCCAACAAGCCAAGTAAGGCTGAGATGGACAGCCGCAAGGCAGAAGGAGTCTGTTTCTACTGTGGCGAAAGTGGACACATGGCAAATGAGTGTCCAAAGAAAGAAGTTAAGACCGACCATGTTCGCCTCTCTGAGGAAAGCCCAGACAGCAGCGAAGGCGATTATGAGCCCAATACAGACAGCACAGAGGAGCTAGATGGTAGCGGCTCTATCAGGACCTACAAGACTACAGTAGGCACGCCCAAGGACAGGCCATTCCAGGCACTCGAATTCACTATCAACATCAATGGCAAGCCCGCCAGGGCACTCGCAGATACAGGAATCATTGGCGGTACCCTGTTATCCAACAAATTCGTTACAACACACAACATCCCCTACACAGCTAGGAAGAATCCTGTCACGCTGAAAATGGCAGTTAAAGGATCGCGATCAACTAGCAACTTCTCTGTTAAGGTTATGATTCAGCTAGGCAAGATGAGAGTATTACCCTAGCGGGAATAGCTTGTATAATTATGCGTGAGGTATATGCCACTATAGGGGAGAGCATATATCCGAACCCAAGCTTCCTGAGTAGGGACTTCCCGGAGGCATCTGGGAGACTACTCAGGAACCTCAAAGAGTTCACGTTTCAAGATATGGCTAACTGATTGGAACGATGA
>Ga0307517_10002990_pt1 | contig 26722 bp, 22 predicted proteins | sample 23_EM_MG_FD_194515 | JGI IMG/M metagenome (GOLD analysis project Ga0307517, IMG submission 194515) | Populus trichocarpa ectomycorrhiza microbial communities from riparian zone in the Pacific Northwest, United States - 23_EM | ecosystem: Host-associated > Plants > Roots > Unclassified | place... | reverse complement strand
CGATCTATTTTTTAAAAAAATATTATTTCAATTTATTTTTAAATAAAAATACTTTAAAAAACAATTATTTTATACATAAAATCATTGAATTTGTCCAAAATCTTATGTTTTCCAAGCCCATCTCAATCCAGTCCACTACAAAAAGGCAAAGAAAACTGTGAGGGGTAGTAATGTGATAAAGATTTTCAACTTTTTTCTTTTCTTTTTTCCAGTAATGACCTTTCTTGATTGGCTTAGGTCCCCGATAAAATCTCCTTTTTTTTGCTGTTAAGTTCCAAGAATTTGTGTCACCAGTTAGAACTTAAGAGCAATGGCAATGGCAACAACAACTCTGCAAGTGCAGCTCCCTCCTTTCTCTTCTGCTTCTTTCCTGAACAACAAAAGCTTCAAGAACTACTGCTGCTCTACTTATATTCAACCTTCCAATTCAAGTTTTAAACGCCTTCAAACTAGAGCTATCAAAGAGAAAACTGAAGAGAGGGAAGCCCCATCATCATCATCATCATCATCTTCTTCTTCTTCTTCTGTTGAGGAAGTTACCAAGAAGTATGGTCTTGAAGCTGGTCTTTGGAAGGTAGGTACTCCCTTCTCTAAACTCTTTTCTTTGCTCTATTTTGTTTCAATTCTTGCCTTTCTTGATTTGAATTTTAAGTGCCCATGATGTGGTTTCTTGGTTTTCTTTACTTTCTTTGCATAAATTGCGGTTAAAGAAAGTATAATCAGAATCCTTGTTCTAGCAAAGCTCTATTTTTTTCCTTTCAATTTAGTGTCTTTGCCTATTTGTGGATAAGAAACTAACTGGCCAAACCTCCTTTTCTTCAAAAAATGAAGATATTCAGCTCAAAAGAGGAAGAGAAGGAAGAAGGTGAGAAAACTAAATCCAAGGGAGATCAAGCTAAGGAGCTGCTAGCAAAATATGGAGGAGCATACCTGGCCACCTCAATTACTCTGTCCTTGATTTCCTTCTCCCTCTGTTATGCACTCATTAGTGCTGGCATTGATGTTCAAGCGGTGCTGCTGAAGGTAAAAAACATCTATCCATGAAAACATAAACTGGACTTGGGGTAATTTTTATGTACTGGAGAAGGAGTAATGGATTTGGAACTGGTTATTGTATTTGTATTTTGCAGGTGGGAATTTCGACTGATGCAAATGGGGAGAAAGTTGGGACATTTGCTTTGGCATATGCTGCACACAAGGCTGCATCTCCGATTAGGTTCCCCCCAACTGTAGCTCTTACTCCCATTGTTGCTGGTTGGATTGGAAAGAAAGCTGACAAGGAGAAGTAAATCATCTGGCCATCCTTCAGATTTAGCATACAGCATTTTGTTCCTGGTCTAGATTGCTATTTTTCTTTGATGTCAGTGATAATTTTCGTGTAATACTCCTTGAGAATGAGACAAACTTTTATAGTGGGTTTTTCTTTTATTCAAACTTGGACCTTGCATGTAAATCATATTCAATATGCAGGCCTGTAGCTTGGAACAATTGGAAACAAAATCTTTGAATTCAGATCTTCATCAATCCCCCCCAAACGAATTATTTCATAGTTTTTCAGTCCCTTAACTTTGTAACTAGCAAAATGACCAGAGTTCCCCTACTTGTGTCATAAACACTGCCAAACATTGGAATTTAGGAATCGTTGCATCACAGAGAAACAATCAATCCATTGATGGAGACGGGGATGATTCAAGGAGGTAGCCAATGCCCTGCAGTTATCAGGGTATGCTTCAACCCTGCCAATTGCTGCCGTGTTGTAGCACAGCAGTAGAGATGCCAACACATCACAAAACAAATCTATTCGGCTTCATTTTCAGTTTCTAAACAAGAGTAATAGTCATCTATATATATATATATAGATGTCAAGTTTCTAAACAATATATATATATATATTGCTGCCTAAACAGATGTCAAGTCAGTAAATACAACAAAGCCATGACGTGGAGAAATATACAAGGACCGATCAGGAGTCAGTTGCCTTCTTTATTTGCCACTAGATCATACGTATCATGTACATTACTTAAGCTGTACAATGAACTAGCTAACTCCCTACCGTTCTTTAGTTTCTTTGGAGGTACCTCAATAGGGTAGCTTGCAGGAACCTTCAATCAAACCTCAGAAGTACTGCAACGGTAACGGTAGATGATGGATGTCATAGGTTCTTGACTAAACAAGACATTTGCCTTTGACTTGATTCGTCGACATTTCCCTTTCACCCGGCAGTAGTGTTAGCAGCAGGAGGCACTTCTGTTGGATTAGATGGAGTTTGGGGTTGTGGTGTGCTGAAATTTGGCATGACATAGTCATTATGAAGCGTATCCAAGTCATTCCATTCAACCACAGCTATTTTTGCAGTCAAGGAAATAAAAAATTTTGCTGGTCCATACTTTATGAAGCATTAGAACACATAAGGTTAAATACAATGTAATATCTTAGCAAGGATACGTTCGTTGCGCCACATGTCTGTGATGCTAACATCAGCATCTGATAAAAGCCAGTAATCTGCATCACTCTGTAGATAAACAACGAAATTAGAACCTGGCAAAACTTATTAACTTTGCAAAAGAAAGTATCGTTCTTTAATAACAGATAATAAGGAACATGCTAAGAACTCAAATCTTTGTTGGAAAAAAGAACAGCATGTTAAACCAATCAATTATTCCCAGGTCAAATCCTACTATTTTCAGACAATTATCTGAACATAAGGTGCTGTCCCTATCCATTATGCTCAATTGTATGTGCTTGCAAGTGTTGTTGACATTCCCAGCAAACAAAAACAGTTGACATCTTGCATCTTTCTGAAAACAATGACAGCAAATAGAAAGAGAATTTACATTAACATCCGAGGGGACAATCTTCATGATCCCACTCACAAAGTCATGTGAGGTGTTAGGTTCTGAGCAGATTCTATGACCATCTTGTTCTTGCATCTCAAACTCCTTTGCTCTGCTCTCCTCTGTGACCATTGTAGTAGCGGCATTTTCATTAAAACCTGAGGTTGACGAGTCGCTTGGAGGTGGTTCAGCACCTTGAATATCTTCAAATTTCTCTTCAAATTGACTGTGGGTGTGGCCGAGAGAGAGAGAGAGATCAGAAAGTCAGTTGCATAAATTCTTGAGTGACCAATTAGTCAGCACCCTGCTAGAATGAAGATTTGGCCTCACCATTTTCATAAAATAAAGGAAAAGTTACCTGACAAGATAAACATCTATTGGACCCATTGTACTCCTGAAGACTATCCTGTATCTCCTCTGGGGATAATCAACTGCCTGCTGAGGAAAGGAAAAACTATAACAAGGAACATATATGCACAAACACTGTAACTTTTTTCCTGAATTGACTACTTTTGGGATTACCTCATCAGGATCTGGAACTTCTAGAGTGGTACCATGTGGAGCTTTGATTGCTATCAAGGTTTCATTCTGTTAACAGAAATAAAATTACATACTAATTGCTACAGCAACAAACAAATTTTGTTTCAGGAAACGCAGTGACATTCCAAGCACCAAGCCTGTTACTTGGAAAGAAAACCAACCTGGAAGCCAGGTAAAATCTTGATGTCTTCCTTAGTGACAAAAAGCCACCTAATATGGTAAAACAGCAAAATGAGCAGTTGTTTAATTAAAATAGGTAACTGCTGTGCAAGTTACTGATAATTCAACTGATAATTCATGCAAACTTGAGGAGAATGTTTACTTTTGATTTTTTTCATCTACACTGAGGTCCCTCAATCTTTCTTGCATTTCTCTGCAGTAAATTAAGCCTCAGCACAATATAGAAGTTTCAGAAAAGCAACGTGGAAATATTGCATAAGCAGAAGGAAAAACAGAATAACCTTGTTTGTTCATCTAATCTGCGTTCCTCAATGGTCAGGTTTTCAACTTCTGCCTGCAAGAAAAAAATAATCATTGATGAAGCAAAACCCTGTACTTCCTAACAGGAGTTGTGTTTTGAAACAATGCATGATCCATTGTTTTGTGACTGAAAATGAAGTCTCAACCTAACTAACAAATTCATAGCAAATAGCATTTGATGCAGCCCTAGGGATTCAAATTTAAGCATTACATTGATCCTACAGCCGATGTTGGAGATGGTGTCCCAAAATGAAGCTCAAAAGGGACAAATTTGCGAGGATAACCTATCTAGTTGGCATATGAGGCACGGTTACATTTACTTTCTGTTCCATTAAATCATCAACATTTCCTGCCCATGGATGGAGGATTTACATCCAAATAGGGCCAGCCAGCAGTTCTAGAAATGCAGTTCAGAAAAAATGAATTGGATTAACTATTATTTTATTGGTTATTTATCAATTTAGAAGTTTTCATTTGTTTTTTTTTAAAAAAAATCTTATGCAGGTTATCCAGCATTGGTTGGATATATGAGATTTTATATTATATGCACACACTAGGGTTTTGGTGTGCCAATATAAGCACAGTGTTTGATGTATTAAAGAGACCTTTTGATGAATGAAACTTGAATTACAATTCTTCATTCTTGTGGATTAAAGAGGTGGTTTCTTGTGGATCCAAGCCTCATAGAGTCATGCGGTTGGCCAGGATGATTCTAGGTTTCCTATGCTTATCAATTTATTTCTCTCTTTGTTCTAAATAAGCTGGCAAAGTTGATCCTAAAACTTTCCATGAAGGAAAAACAAAGTTCAAAACAGCTATAACAAAATACAGAAACACACTTTAAAAAGAGCTTTGCAAAGGCTAATAATCCATGCCAAAAAGGTGCAAGCCAAGAAACAAGTTGTCAGTTGTCAAGATTACAAGAGAGAGGGGGGGGAGGAAAGAGGAGAAGAAAAGTTGTTGGTTGTCCATAACTGTATACCTGCAAAGTAGCAACATTATTATCATCTCCCTCCCTTGACCTTGATACATCAAGTCCCCTGATAACATTCACACAAGTTAATCATACATGAACTTTTTTGTTTAATAATAATGATGATGGGTAATCATGCAACAATTGTAGAGTTCAAAACAAGTGACATCAAATTTGTTAAAAACAAAAGGGATTTAAGTCCATACTTCCACTGAATTCTGTTCTTGAGCTTCTTTTCTATAAGACCAATTCCTTCTAGAACATTTGTTATATCATATATCCGCCTCTTTTGAACCTGAAATGAAAGAAAACCTTCAAATAACAGAATTTTACAACAATATATAAAAATGGATGGAAACTGAACTAAAGTAACCTCCAAAGTATCAGCAGCTTTATTAAGATCAAGGATACCGTCTTCAGCATGTTTGATCAAATTGATGAATTTCTTAGTCAAGAGACCTGAATCAGAATCACAGAATATATTACCACTCTTAGTGTGGTTTTTCTTTGTCCCACAAACTATTTGAAACAGAGTTCATAATAATTACAAACTACTCTTTGTTTCAAAAGCAAATACAGAAATGCATGAACAGGAAATATTACCTAGAGAGCTGTCATAGCGAATTGGACCAGTTGGAGTAACATTATTTCCTGGAGAACCTGCCAATTCAGAAAATGTTTGTCACTACATGTACTTATTTCAACTTCCTTCTTTTCACCAATAATATCAATAAAAGTACAGTCGGAAGAGTGCTTGCAAAGTAAAAGAAATTCACGAACATAACTACTTAGTTGTTGGTTTATACTAAACTGACCAGTGACTAACAAAACTCTAAAATAAAAAATATGAGACACCAGTGCAGAAGTTTAAAACAAAAATCCTCACCAAGAGCTCCAGCAGCACTCTGAGATGCAGATTTACCGCTCTTTGAGAGTCTCGATGTTTTGGGTGTCTTTCCACCTTTTCCTGATACAGGTGTCTGGAGGGGGCTGGTAACTACTTCCATATATCCATGACCAGCATTCCACTCACTGGACTCACCTTGATGATCCGCTGCATCACTTTTCCGCTTTAATGTCTGATATACAACATTTAGTTTTTTTTCTCACTGTTAGTAACATATGACAAAGTTCAAAAACCTAATTACATATTAATGTCTAAAAAATCATAATAAACAAAAAATTGAGGCTCCATTCAAGATTAAATGTGTAATCTTTTGCAAGAAGTAATGTGTAAGAATGGCTAATGCAAGCACAGGAAAATCACTGGCTCAAAGACCATGACAGACCAGCTAGACCAACTTTATCCGAGCCACCTTCATCACTTCACTTGAAACAAGCTCATTGCATAAGCATCACATTCCTTCCAAAATTGCATCATAATGGTCTCGCCATCAGGCAGCCATCTAGAAACTTCATAGGCATCAAAAGATCCTCGATTAGAGGGATATATTGGTAGGGAAAACTATCAAAGCTTGGCGGGAAAAATATTAATCGATCATGTTGTGATTGCAGGCCATTTTTACCAGACATGTATTTCACGATAAGATGTCGTAATTTCTCAGTAGGCACTTGTTGGAGGAAAAAGCAAAATGCAGCCTTTTTATTTAGGCAAAGTACTCATCTCTTTTTGCAGTTGATGAAAGAAGAAGCATAAATCAACTTAACTAGAGAGCAAGGTCTATTGGCCTCATCAAAACCTTGGCAACATTTATCATAGAGTTAGGTGTGTTATGTCTTGACATTAGGACCAGACCTGGAAACAACACAAACGATAAGGAAATTTTTTAAAAGTAATAGGATTCTACAACTTAAAAGTTCCTCTACTGTGCATCATTGCCGTATCCCATTTAAATCTTAGATTCCACACAGTGTGCTCTCATAAGCCAAAAACCACGCACCAAGTTAAACCACTCATACGGTCATACCATTGACCACGAGCTTTTACCATCATTTTCTACTCCCTTCCCCTCATTTGCATAGCTAATGAATAAAGCTGATGAATAACAGATTCTAGTACATAAAGCTTGTGACAGCAATTCACCACGGGTAACAAACAAGCAAAGGCATGCTAATAAGGACAAAAAATTTACTTTATATCGTGTAATAAACACTTAAAACTCTGCAGGAAAACCGAAAATTGACAAACAGAATAAGCTGCCAGAACTAATGTTTTTAAGCAGAGAGTCGAGGTTCTTTACATGAAAAAAAAATCCCTTAAAATGACATGAAATGCACAAATTCAGCACCAAATAACCTCACTAACACAACAATTTAACCAAACCCTCTTCAATACCATAAAAATAACCCCAAAAATTAAACTCACTAAAATCAAAAAAAAAAAAATCCCAACATAACAAAACCCTAAAAAAACAGACAAACTTGAAAACCAAGCAGATATTCAAAAAATAAAGTCAAAATCTCCCCCCCCCCCAAAAAAAAAAAAAAAAAAACATTTTAAAAAAAATACAAAATACCTACAGGAGGTTTAACAACAATGCCCTCAACATCATGATCAGAAACGGGTCGTCGATGGTCGACACCGAACCGGTGGTAGTCACCAGGAGGCAGAAAATGCGGCTTCATAGAAGAAAACGGAAGCTGCTGATGCTGCTGGCATTGATTCGGTGCGTGACTCTGCATACTATTCTGCTGCGGCTGCTTCATTGACTGGTTGTTTGGTGCTTGTGAGCTCGACATCGTAATAATTTTGAAGTAAAAAAAATGAAAAAAAAAAACAAAATCGAGGGTTTGGGGATTTGAAGAAGAGAAAAGAATTGAAAGTAGAAGAAAATGGAATTGGAGAGGGAGAGGGAGAGGGAGAGAGATCTGGAGGTGTTTGGATGGAGAGGAGAGAAAAATTATAAAAATAGAAAATAAAAAATAAAAAAAAGCGGGAGAGAGAAAGAGTGGAAAACGAGGGAAGGGAAGAGGCGGAGGAGGGAATTTGGTTCGGATATACATGTGGAGGGAAACCGATGCTTTTATTATTTGTTTGTTTGATTAATTATAATTTATAATTTAATTCTTTTCTGAAATTAAACCTTCTTTATTTGTTTGGTTGTTAAACTCTACTTGGTTTTGTAGATTGGCTAGCAGAATTCATTAATAGAGTTTTGCTTATATTAAGTATTGAGTTGAATAAAATTAATTTAGTAAGATTTAGTTGACTCGTTTGAGTATTTTATAATCTAGTTAATTTAATCAAAATCCAATTTAAACTTAGATGAATATAAGGAAAAAAAATTGAAGAAAAAATAGCAAATCAATATTGTTAATAAAAATAATTAATCTAAATTTATCCAATAATTAACTCAATGATTCAACCTTTTTTCCCACCTAACTCTAACCCAGGCTAATAAAAATAATTAATATAGATTTATCCAATAATTAACTCAATGATTCAAGCTTTTCTCCCACCTAACTCTAACTCAAGCTAGCCATTAATCACTTTGTTAATTCTTGCTTAATGAAATAATGGGTTAATTAGCACAAATCTGTTCATTAGTTTTTGTCACCAGCATGAAAAGTAAGGAACGTTAAGAGTTTATTTAGTTTTTTTATAAAAAAATACTGAAGGGATTTTCTCAAGACTATAAATCATTTACTCATGAGAAAACTGAAAAATTGAAAAGAAAAAAAAGAAGTGGTTAGGTTCGAATCGGCGATTGCGCACCTTTACACAGGGAGAGAGAGAGAGTGGCGATTTTTTCGCGCGCACTAAAAACCCCAAACCTAACCTAACCTCGCTCTCCCCCACCAGCACCAAGGCAGGCACTTTCCCACCTCTTCCTTATGGCACTGTTCACACGGCTCTTTTTTCTTGACTTGGGCTTTTGGGCCTTTTTAAAAATGTTTTTTCTTTGGACACTGATTTTAACCGTATTATCATCACGGCCCATTCACTGCATATCCTTTCAAATTAATTATTATAAATCATAAATCAACAAGGAAAAAGAAGAAAAGAGAAATTGGAATATTTTTTGTTAGGACTTGGGATTATGGGAATGGAATTATAGCTCAACTAACAATTATATCTGTTCTTCTTTTTATATTTAAATGATAAAAGCACCATCAAAACAGTTTTTATATACCAGACGTGCGACTAAAATAGTGTGCATCATGTTATTTTTCAAACATATTTTTTTGTTTTGAAATATATAAAAAAAATTTCAAGTTATTTTTGTTCTCTACGCACATCAAAACTATTTATAATTACTAAATAAATATTAATTTAATAATTTTTTCAAGTGAAAAAAAAAAGTAGAAAATACCAAACTCTCATGCACTGCGTCAATCTTTTTTTTATTTATTAATTCACAATATATTATTTTTTTATATCCTCTGAACTATAGTTTTAAGACCCGGCCCGGTGACCGGCCCAATCCAAGACCCGGGTTCCGGGTTTTGACCGGGTCACCGGATCGGTTGGGTCAATTCCTCTTTTTAAAATCAAAACGACGTCATTTTAGTAAAAAAACAAAAAAGATAAAAGTCAACGAATTTGCAACCGGGTCTTGCCGGGGACCACCCACTGAGTCACGCCGGTTTTTTCTTTCCCTGTTTTTTCTTCAACCCGGCCCAGTTCCAGCCCTGGATCGCCCGCCGAGACGATCTGGGTTTCAAAACCATGCTCTAACTTTCAAAATGAATGCTAAATGATAATGTGATGAACAAACTCATTTGCCAACCAAAGTTAAAAATAGTTTACATATTTTCATGACAGCTCATGCAGCATCCATTTAAGTTTTAACTAATAAAATATTTGAAACATTGTTGATGTTTTTTAAAAATTTTAATTTTTTTTATTTAAAATTAATTTTTTTTATGTTTTTTGATATGTTGATATGAAAAATAATTTTTTAAAAATAAAAAAAATATTTTAATATATTTTCAAATAAAAAATATTTTAAACCACAATACTCTTCACCTATTCACCATGCCTTTTAAAAAAAATGAACGTGGGAGGTGAATGCATATAGTTAGCTTTGGCCATCCCGTTGACAACCAGGAGTACAAATAGTGTTGCGGACTATATGATGAGATACAGAAAATGGCTTGACTTTACAGTGACTTGGTTGGCCTAATTCGTTGTCATTGGACTTAGATGCCCAAGCTTTTGACTTTTGGCTTCACCAAGACAGAGAGGGCCATGACGAAGAAATGATGGCAAAGTGTGTTCTGCACTCACAGCTCTTTGACTAACTTGAATAAATCCAAAAGGCTGCAATCAATTTACTCACCACTACTGATCTAGTGTTAGTAAACCTGGCCCTGTGAATGATCCATAGCAAGTAACCGCATTTGGTATTAGCGGTAGCATTCATAAGAGGGTGCCAGGAAACTTCTGATCGACTGCTATAGCAGATAACCTGCGATCAGTCATGAACGAAAAGTAAATTTCTCCAGCTGTGAATCACTAAAACATGATCCTAGTTTCTGATACAGTAAATATATGACATAAAGCATTGGTTTCATGAAGAAAAAATTGCGACTTCATATCACCGATAAGCAAAACCCTCCATACCAATGAAATTCGACCGCATTTTAACAATCTCAATAAATTAAGCAAAAGAATAGCATGAAAAAGAAAATGTCCATGCCTAAAATAAAATCATTGGAACTGTAATCAATTTCATTGGTAGCACAACTACTCATACATCAAAAGGAAAACAGTGAGGAAAATACAAGACTCGTACATCAAAACATCAGCAATCGCATATCTTGAACATTCATGGAATCCCAGTTATACAAATCCCACCTAGTGGCTAAAAGACATTTCAAATATAACGGAAAATTACAGGAAAAAAACAAGAACAAACATGTATACCTACATAAACAAATCTTGCATTGAAAATAATGGGCCAACTCCAGTTCACGAACAGCAAAACCACCCTGCTATCCCATTACAACATTAATCACAAGTAGCTTAGAAACACCTTCTAAGAAACAAAACCCATAAACAGAAAAGAACTTGCATCAACATTTTAAATAAAATCACAAGAAAATGAAAAGAATCAACTTTAGAATAGCATAATGTTAGCACAACCAGAATCACCAAAATGAAAATTAGAGAGGAAAAAAAAAGCAAAAGAAGAACTCAAAGTTAAAATAGAAAATTAGTTATAAGTGCTAATAAAATGTGAAATCAATCTATCCAGCCACAACTAAAGCAGATGTGTAGTGAAATACAAACAATAAGAAAGAAAAATTTGAAACATGGTTTTGCACACTCCTCGCATCAATGGCTGAAGAACATACCTGGATCAACTTAAATGGTTTCACACAATACTGTAAGGTACAAGACCTCTGTATATTCATCTGGCCCCTTCCCATTAGATAGAACTCTCTCAGGCATTCCAAGGTTGTTTCCAGATTTGAGGCAATCCTATATGCCTGGAACTCGTTAAACCATGCTAACATTAAGGCTCAATCCAGTAAACCATTATGGTTGAGAAGAAAATTTAAACCCTAGAACAAATAGTATTTGTGTGGTTTTGATTATACCAGTTGCCAAACCAAAGGATAATATCCCCATCTGGGCGTATGGCAGTGCAAAGGGAAATAACAATTTCCTAATTATTTATAAAATAGGGAAAGCCACCAGATGCTCTTGGAGATTATTAGACAGAAAATAGAAGCTCACGATCCAACCCTTTTACTTGAATCTTGCATGTAAAATTCCATTTCGGTGGAAGTGGACAATCTGCCAATGATTACCATCTTGTCATGGGACACATCACTTTCGGATCCCAGATCTGTCAGAGATCACAACAACCATATTTATGAATTGAGAGAAAGAATGGGAGAAAAGACAAATATGAAACATGTATATTGCAGGAACCAACCAAGTCATCAGGAGCTCTTCATCCAGTTCTTTAATACATGAATATCAACACTTTTAGTAGTAATATCATCAATGAGAGAGCCAGGAATCTTTCAGTTGACTGCAATAACCCGCAGTTGGTAGGTCAAGATAAGCAAATTTCTCAAACTCTAAACCATGTATTTAAAAAGGTGCCAAATCAAGTTCAATAACAGTATCACCTAAATATCCTATACACAACATTAAACATGTATTGCTTATAAACACTCAATAAGAAACAATACTCATAAACAGAAAAGGACTCGTCAACATTTCTAGTAGATAAAAGCAAAAGGTAACTTTATAAATACTCTACCTCTCAGTGCATGACCCAGAGAAAAGGAGGAGAAGGAATCTATAGGAAGAAGGACAGATGAAAGAAAACCTGTTGGTGAACACCCAGAGAACAGGCACTGCTGTAAGAGACTATGACTTCAAAGAAGACCATGGGATCTCCTGCAAACAGAAACTTGAAAACTGACCAATGTGGATCAAAGCAAGCAGAGCCGTAAGGAAACTTTATGCAGACTTGTGAGAGATTGGTGAAAGTCGAGGTCTACTGAGAAAGAGGGGGCAGTTCATATTTGTTCAGAATTTCTTGGTTCACGAGAAGCAATGGATGTTCATCAGATGTTTCCACTAGCAGCCTCATTACTGACTCATCGGGCAGAAATCCTCTCTCAAACATCACATCACACACCCTATAAGCTTCGTGAAGTTTCTTTTCTTCACATAAGATATAAAGCAGCCAGTTCCATCTATACAGGCAAGGCACAAGATGGCAAGCAGCCATTTCTTCAAATATTCTGAAGGCAGGAATGCTCATGTAACTAGCACAAAAATAATGGAGTAACTTTTCAAAAGCAAGCCTGCTCAGAAAGAAGCCCCTCTTGCGCATCGTATGTAAAAGAGATAAAGCATCTATTCTCTACCAGACTCACAAAGGGATTTCAGTAAAGTGCTGTATGCACATCTATCAGGAGTACACCCATCTGCACTCATCCTATTAAACAACCCTATTGCACGATCAATTTCACCAGCCCTGCCATGAGCACCAATGAGAATTGTGAAAGTCGCATTTGGATGTATACCCTCCTTTTGCATCAGCTTAAATTGATGGTGTGCATCCTGCATCATATTTGCCCAACAAAATCCAAATATAATAATATTGTAGAGGTAAAGGTAGGGCATAAACCTTGTTCCTTTAATTTTCTGCATGAGCTTCGATGCTAAGTCTTTTAATTCCCTAGGAGAATGAGCAGAAACAGTAAAAACATCTTCTCCAGGCAAGGATTCTGATGAAGCAAATTAAACAGCAATTCTCTGACCCTCTTAGATATTCTCTTTGTCATGTACCATCTTTTCTTGGTGCCAGTGATATTTCTGCAAACACCACTAATCCAAGCGATGTGCAAGATGAGGTCAGCTTTAATCTTACTTCTAACCATCAAATCAACCACTCTGAAGGCATATTTAAACTCTCCCATCCTCAGAAAATGATTGATAAGACAGGTATACAGTACAATATTTGGAACAAAACCCTCTCCCAACATTTTTTAAAGATAAACGCATCCCTCAATACTCATTTTCTCTTCACTAACCCACTTATCAGTGAAGTGTAAGAATAAGAACTTGGCTGGATAGCATTCTCTATCATCTTCTCAAACAAATTGAGGGCTTTATCACCTCTTCCATCCCTAGCATATGCATTGATCATTGTCATATAGGCAACTTCATCAGGATCCAAACCATCCCTACGCATCCTGTGGAAAAGAGTTTCGGCTTCAGAGATTCTCCTCTGTTGGCTTAGACAAGCAATGATGCAGTCATAGATAGCAACACTAGGTTTTGGTCCCATTTCCTTCATCTGGTCCAAAATACCAAAAGCCGATGCTAGATCCTCCTGTTTACAGTATTCATTTACCATAATCAGATAAGTCTCCAAGTTTGGAACTATGCCCTCATTTTGCATAATGTCCATCAGAGACTTGACATCCTCAAACAGCCCGTCCTGGAATAGACGTTTGATCAAAGAATTGAAAGTGAAAAGCAAAGGAATGCATCCAGCACTGGCCACATTTTTAAAGCAGGCCAACGCAGTTTCTGTCTTTCCGTCCTCACACAAGGCACTAACATAGATGCTGCCAGCCACATTACATAGATTCAAGTCAATTCTTGCAATTTCTCTCAGAATTAGCTCAATTTCTTGCTCCAAACCTGCACTGGAATTTATCTTATCAGAAATTGAGAGTGAAGAACGGTCCAACCCACATCCGTTCTTGGCAATTGCCTGCAACATCAACAAACAGAGTTGAAGCTCAAGCCCCTTGGGTTCATTCCTCATGAGTACAAAAAACAAAACATGGTCTGGAACGATTCCACTTTCCAGCATTCTTTCACACAATTCATAAACTTCCAAACACCTGTTCTGCTTATAAAGAGCGGCAATTATAGGTGTATAACAATGCACACAGGGAGCCAAATTGCAGAGAACCATGCTATTCAAAAGCATCTTAGCACAATCTAACTTCCCTTGCTTGCAATAATAACAAATCATTAAATTATAAGTGACCTCATTAGGCTGAATCCCCGAGTCACTCATCAGGCTCCACAATGCCCATGCTTTATCAAACAAGCCCATCTTTAAAAACCCATGAATTAAAGTGTTATAAGTACAAATATCTGGGTCACAGCCCTTCTTTAGCATCCTGAAATAAACCCTCATTGCCATCTTCATCTTCTTATTCTTACCATGAGCATTCATTAGCGAAGTATACATCACCTTGTCCACAAAGAAACCTTGCACCTCCATCTCTTCAAAAACCAACTCCGCCTCCACCAACCACCCTGCCTTGCAAAGCCCAAAAAACAATGTCTTAAACATATGCAGAGTAGGCGGCGACCCGGTTCTTTTGCACATTATATCAAACACTTGTATCGCTTCACCCACATACCGTTGATGACACAAACCATTAATCAAAACAGTATAAACCCACATACCCAATTTCACATTAGCATCACTGATCCTAACTAAATAATCAAATGCTTCCAAAAACCTATCTTGCTCGTAAAACCCTTCAAGAATCATGATACAGGCAGCATTACTAAGCACACAATCATCACTACCAATAAGTCTATCAAAAAGCCTTACAGCATCATCTAATTTCCCTAACTTAGCCAAACAAATAATCATAGAATTGACAATATTCGAGTCCGGTTCAGTACCTCTAGCAATCACATGATCACGATAAAACTCATGCGCCGATAGAGGCTCACCCAAGTCAACCAATTTCCTAAGGAGCTCGCAAGAAATTCCAAGGCCAAGGTCCACGCCACTCGCGGAGGCAAATTCAATGGCGGAAAGTGCATCAGGGACCGTAGGAGAGCTGGCAATGAATCTCTGAATAACTTGCTGGGCAGAGGATAAAAGACCGCGGCGAAGAAGGTCATGGACTAAGGATTGGCAAAGGGAAGTGTGGTCGTTTGAGATTGGTTGTGGGTCTAAAGGGACAGCACAAGTTGAAGTAATTGGTCTTTTTCTGGGTTTGAAGTAGAGAGAACGATAGAAAGGCCTCCTTTTTATCATGTTTTCAACAATTGGGTTGCTAAATTTTCATGTCAAGATTGGAAATTAATGGAAAAGAAATTGTGGGTTTTGAGTAAAACTATGTGAGCAGGTGATGAAATGGAAGGAGGAATTGGCGGTTTAGCCAGTTCAGAGGATTGAGATGTGCCTGCCTGGGTTTAGGCCTTGGGGTTTTAGGAGCTGATGATCAACCGTTGCATTTGTCTGGAGAGGATTTGGCCCACTACTTATGAGTGGATTATGATTTAATCCCTATACTGTTAATATTTTATAGTTTAGTCCTTACACTTTTGAAAATCATAAGTTAATCTCTTTAAGGGTTTATCTGAGTTGACTGTTAATTCCTTTTCAAGTATTAGCATTGCCCTCTTTAAATGCACTTTGGTTTTGCTTATGGTAGGTAATATTGGAAAATTTGAGAAGAAATGGAGGACATTTTAGGAAGAAATGGAGGATATTTTAGGGGGAAAACAATTCAATTATCCTAATGGAATGACTTAAATTATAAACAAGTAAAAATACAGCGGTTCACAATTTTCTTGTTTTTCAAAATTAATTAACCATCATCAAAAGTATTCTAAACCTACTAAATGCATAATTATAACCTATCATGTTTTATTACGCTCAAATCATGTTTCAAGTAAGCACACATTTACTGTTACTTCTCATCGAAAGTGCTCTACAAGGACGGCATATCTGATTATCTGAAAAGTTTCTTGTCCCACTGGGGGTTTCTGATATTACAAATTATCTGAAGTTCTTACAATGCATTTACAGCAAAACGTATAATAATTTGATAATTTCCCAGCAAATTCCATTCCCCTAATTACACTTTGTGAGAGGATCACCCCCTGCCTTGATTACATGACTATTTACCTGGAAACAAATGAGCTAGATCAGGATCATCCAAGTTCACATCCAACCAACCTTGCAATCGCATATATTCAGTATAATGATCTGGTGGCGTCACTGCCCGGCAATTTCCTGGAGTAAAGCCATGAACCCTCTCAAGATCACGAGCAAGCCACCGGAGATAAGCATGGTCCAATGGAGGCACAACTTTCAAGAGAATCTCTTGCCTGTCCTGGGCCAACGGAAACACGACTTCTCTTTCTTGCTTCGTGGGTTTGTTTCCCATGCTTGACCAGCTACAGAAAGAGAACAAGCTAGCACGCACCTGTAGTAAATTATAGGAAGACATGGAATTGAGGGAATAGATATACTAGTTATTAATTTTATTTCATGTTTAGGATGTGTGCTTTTATTGCATCCACACAAAGTCTCACGTAATTTTGACAATGCAGCAAGTTGTGGTTGATCAGGATTTAGCAACTTCCTCAAAAATAATCTTTACAAGGCAGTTCTTAGACAAATTGTACCTGAGATAGTTGGAGGCAGGATAGATAATGTGCATAAAGAATTCAGCCCAATGAAAGCATTGCCAGTGCTGTAAGCCATGCTCAAATCAAAAGAGAAGTGGTCCTAAATCAAATAAAGAGACACTCAACATCCTGATGGCTGAGAGGAAGCTACAAATTATGATAATGTCAATCGCTATGGCAATTTTTTGAAACCAATAGTCTCCAAATCAAAATTCCATCAAATAAAAGAGTTGAGGGTTGAATCAAGCTTAAAATCTAGTCTGCAGACAGGAGCTAGTAAACCAGAAGGGATTGGTGATGTGCCGCTAGTGAAACATAACTAACATCCTTGGTGGTATTAAAAGCAACAAAAATGGCACTATCATTGCTAGGAATAGCAACCAGATTCAGCAACAAGCTTGAAGCATGAGAAAGAGTTCATCTTATTTGATATGGTTTGTGCCAAAATAGTGTCCCTCGACACTATCACAAGGCTATGCAGCGTGTTTAAGAACGAAATTCATGCTAAGCCTGCGCCATCTAGATTCTGGGATGTCTTTTAACAAGACATATGATACCAAGTCCTTGTTTACAAATAAGTAACCATCCACTGAAAAAAGGCAAGTGAGTACCAAAAGTTTCAGCATCAAGTTTCGAACCATAGAGAAATGGTACATGGCTCAAATTCTTTTGCCTAAAATATGCAAGAAAGTAAGAGTCTTAAACTAGATTAAATGGTATTTGAAGCCCTAGATAAAGTTCGTTGCATGATTAATCATCTGTGAAAATGAGAACTGGGAGTGGCACAACAAAATTCCTCAGCAGAAATTAAGACAGGAAAATTATTAAGGCTGGTCATGTAAACCTGCTGGGAGGTTCAGATGACACATGACAGCTTTCTACTGGTTCAGGACCAATTTTCAATTTGGAACCATAGGAAAAGCCAGAATTATCATAAGAAGGGACATCTTATCTATACACCATGTTCTAGTCTAGAACACAATGTGAAGACATTAGAGATAGAGGGGCAAGGGACATGTCTCCTTGTCCTTTTTGTTTTAAAAAGACAAAAGCTCACTTCATAAACGTCTCGAGGACAAATTTATTTTATGTTTTTGTCTTCATCCTTCCAACCAAACACGTTTCCGTCTCTTCTTTTATCTATCTTTTCTATCTTGAAATATTAACCAAACGTGACCTTAATTCTTTTGTACTTGATTCTCTTTTTCCCTCCAATTACACCTTACAAGTTCAATTCTATTGATGTTAAAAATGTTGAAGATAAAATTTATTCACACTAAGTCTAAAACACTATGCATATACAAACAAATGATCCAAAAACAAAAATTAGATTAAATTAGATTACATTATTAGTTTCTTTCCTTGTATATTTGAAGACAACTAATAAATGTTTAGAGAATCAATAAGATTTAAATTTCACAAATTAGGTAAGCAGATATTTTTTTCCATATAAGCAATAAAAAAAACTTTGGTCATGTTCTTTCTTTTTATGGTCCAAAATAAACAAGCCAAACCCCAATCCAAAAACATAGATTTTATTTTATTTTATTCCATTTCTTTTTATTAAATTTTATTCCATTAATTCTAAAAAAAAATATGTTTTGTCACCAGCAAAATCTTCTCATTACTTTTCAAGAGTTAAAAAATTTAATTAAATACATAAAATAAGTGTTAGTTTATGTGATAATATTTTTAAGTTTTTACAGTAAATTCTAAAAAAAAAACATAGAGATTGATTATAAATATGAAATTACTCTTAACAACTGTCCTAAAAAACACTTCTTAATGAGAAATCAATAATTTCTTGTCTTAAAAATGGAATTTGAATCAATGAAAGTTAATTTTGAACCAAGCACAACAGATTAGACGGTGGCCATTGTCTTCTAGAACCAACACAATGGTCTCTGACATTTTATAATGTGGTGAAACTTTAGTTCCTGTGTACTCCATTCTCGTTTTCCCTCTAATTATACCTTACAAATCCAATTCTGTTGATTTTAAAAGTGTTTAAGCTAAAATTTATTCACACTAATTCTAAAACATTAAGCATATAAAAATAAATTATTCAAAAAATAAGATTAGATTAGGCTATTAATTTATTTCCTTGTATATTTGAAGGCAACTAATAAATGTTTAGAGCATCAATAAGATTTAAATTTTCCCAAATTAGGTAAGTAGATATTTTGTTTCCATGTATATAATCACAGAATCTTTTAAAATAATTCTATTGCTAAATTTGTCACAGGTGTAGACACCTATAAATTTGTGTTGCATACATGAACTTGAAATATATACGCTCTAACATCTTCAACAAGTGAGAGTTTAGATAAAAGAATCGAAGATAATGAAGCTAATTGTCTTTCTCTTGATTTCTTGGGTCGCACTATTAAGCCTCTTCACTCCCACTCAAGGTTAGGGGTGATCAAAGTACTCATGAATAGTACTTAACGATTTGATAGGTGAATTTTTGTTTGAAAAAATATTGAATATGTGCCTTTCTTTCTTTCTTTGAAAATGCAGGTCAAATCAAATGGTGCCCAAAGACGGCCAGATTTCCAGGGGGGTGTGGAAACAACGGCAGTCAGCAATGCTTAGTTGATTTTTTATCAAACTATGGTGCAAGCAGCATGCCAAAGAATTGTGTATGCAAAAATGCAGGATCTCAACGACTGTGCTCATGTGACGTTGTTTGTCAGTAAGATTTGTGTCAAAAAAACAAACAAAATCCTGGTGCTTAGCCATGTTTTGTTTCTGAATCTGATGGATGCATAACAAAGTATGGTCAAATAATGTAAGAAGTTGAGAAATAAAACTAATAAAACCATATAATAAGTTCTTTCTGAGTTGATAAACAATTTGTTTTGAGCCCTTTTCAATTCAGCATATAATCTCTTAATGCATCTAGATCAAGCTGCTCTTAAGCTGTCGAACTGCGTGCTATGTCATAAACAGCCAATAATGAATTGCTAAGCCAACTATCAAATACTCCTAGTTACAACGATTATGAATTATAGTATAACTTCGATAAATTGACAAGTTAATAACCTCGACGAAACGATACTTTTGTTTGATCCGACTTAAATTTGAAGTTTAAATAATATCTCAATTAATTAATAAATTTGCATTGTCCAAGGTATTAATTTATAGAGTTTTAACTGTATTGACCAATAATTTTGACACAAAGCACCAACTGTTCTCATTGTTGTATTCTTCAGAAAAAATCTCAAAAACTGCGACATAGAGCATTCTATGAACTAGATTAAACTAAATGGCCACACCCACATCAGTATTTTACCTCATCGAGACTATCAAATAATATTTGCTAAATATTTGTTTTCATTAAACAAGACCCATGATAGTCTTCTCCTAAAATATGCAGAGAGAGAGAGAGAGAGAGAGAGAGCAAACACAACACAATACGAATCAACGTGAGCTTATCTTTAACACATAAGAGGCAAGAACTTGGCTTACCTTCGATTCTTGTAGTGTATGTTCGGCCTTGTGAACCGTGGATGACGACGACTGGTGTTGGATAACAGAGAAATGAAGCAAGGAAGAGTGAGTTTCGACGTTCCGACTTTCGAGTTTGTTAGGACACCTTTGGAACACGAGACGACATGGTATAGGATAACACGAAGTATCATGTGAATCGTTTTTGTCATGTACTGTGTCTAAATTTTTGGCTCACCGCCCCCTGAAGATAAGCTCACACTCTTATTAAAATATATTTCCTATATTAGCTAGATTCATTTTCTTTGAATTTGAAATTATTCTTTGTTTTTTTTAAAAAAAAAAACATTTTTTCTTATGTCAAACAAGCAATACGATCTTTCATTAGTCATTTAACTATCGTTTCAGTGCAAGTTATAATTTTTTTTAAAAAAATATTAAGTATGCAGGTTGTTTAATGTAATTTTTTAAATAAAAAAGTTCAAGGTATAAATTAAAAAATTAATGCAAATAAGATTAATATATTTTATAATATAAAATGAGACATGTATTTGATTGTGGAAATTATTTATTTTAATAAATAAAAGATAAATTCATACCATAAAAAACTTATGACTTAAAAAATAAATATAAATAAAACTGACTGAATAAACTCACTCCGTAAAAGATATTACGCAAGGCCGAACAAATCGGCAATATAATTTTAAAACAAATATTTTTTATTTTTAAAAATAAACTTCATTCTATTAAAAAAAATTATAGATAAATTAGAATAATAACTTGAAAAACTAAATAGAAACAAATCAACTAAAAAAGACTTATATTAAACAAAAAGATTGGGAAAATCATCACTTAAGTCACGAGACCGGGATAAATCTATAGGAAAACTTGAAAATAATCACAAAACCAATATTAAAAAAAATAATGTAGAACAATAAGATCGTACGAAGCCGAATTCCTAATTAAATGTCGAAAGATGAAACCAGAAAAAAAAATTAATTACATAAAAAGATCCCAAAAAAATAAGGGCGAGAAAAAAACATTAATTAGAGGGATACAAATTTTCAATCAGAGGGTTTCATTGAATTGGAAAACAGCTTTAATAAAAGAAAAAAAAATTCAAAGGAATGAGAGTCAAACTAAAAAAAATAAAACAATATAAAATTTAAGCATTAAAGGTGTTTTGAATGACAAGGACGCTACCTATGTAAGCTATCACACCCCACTCTAAATGGCGTAAATGGAAGAGGACACGATGGCGCATCGAAGAAGACAACGAATGACTAGTTATGTCCATAGGGCGATGTTACACGTGTCGTCTGAATGACATGGACGCTACCCACATGCTGGGGTATGCCGAGCACGCTTCAACAACTTTAAGCATTAAAGAATTTGAAAAAAATGTGAAAATTCCAAAATACTCTCATGACCCCAATAATTAAACAAAATACTCATATAAAGGTACAAAAATACCCCCAAATACAGAGCTTATTTTTTTTTGTCTTTTCCAAGATTAAAGATGTATTTGCACTATATAGTAAAATCTGAAAACCCTAAAACATTATTATCTTTTTTTACTCTTGGGGAAATTTGTATTTTTACTGTTAAGAAGCTTATGCAAATTCAAGAAAACTCTTGGCTAACAATTCTATATTTTGTTCACTTTAAGGGCAAATAAGTATTTTTATGGGAAAAAAAGAAAAAGACATCAACACCTCCATCAAGGAGGCTTAATTTTTTTGGACTAAAGAGCGCATAAGTAATTTTACTATAGCTCAAGACACATTCTAATGTGAATTGGGCTACAATAAACCATCCAAGCCATTTAGTCTTTTAGGTAATTTCTTTGGCAATAACTCCCCTGAAATATAGAAGTCGTTAGAGTGGACTTTAATAAGGTAATTATTTTAGCGTATCTTTTTAAACCTTGAGAGGAGTTGTAATAAGGTGGGTTTGGTGATATGCTAGAACCAAAACAATTAGGTTTGTGAATTAGCTTAAACCAACAAAACATGGATTTGATGAGATGAGGTAATGAATTCCCTATATTTATAGGTGTGTAAAAGATTTCTTAAAAGACATACCATACTTACTATCTCATTAATGATATGTAATTGATATATTTTTCTTATTAATGATATCGAAAGCAAAATACTTTTCAATTATTCTCTTTTCTAAAAACAACAAGGTTCATAGGATATAAATACTCCATGAACTATCCAAGTAAGGATTCATAATTTTTTTATTTTTTAAGAGCTTATATTTATTTCATAGTACCAATCATTCTAAAATACAAGAACAAATATCGCTTGCTCTTGAAGTTTAAAGCTCTTTTAAGTTATTTTTTTTTTATCTTTCCCATAAAGTTACCTACTTTATAATTTAAAGATTTTTAAATCTTTTTTATTGTGACTGTTTTTGCAGCACTTAGATCTTTTATCATTAATTTGGTGTTTCTTGAGCTAAGAATAAGAAAACTATTTACTTGAATATCTTAATTAACCATTACCCACGAACTACATAACCTATTACAGAAATATTTTAGGTTCTGGAACATCATCAGACTCTACATGTCAATGAACCAAGCAACAACTAGGCAAGTATTGTTTGTGAATTGCAAGTCAGTAGATGGAAATCTTGGCCTCAGCAACCTTAAGGCTAAGGCTGAATTCAAGCTTATTTTCATGGACAACTTTTGGAGTACAACACTATTTTGGCCCTTTCTACCACTAGGGATCACAATGGCATTGATCTCAACTATAAAATCAATAATAAGAATTCTTTATTTTCTGGGGTGACAATCTTACATAAACTTTGTTAGTTATCAACGTGAATAAATAAAAAATTATTTTATCTAGTCGAGTTTGATTAAAACTCAAAAACAAAAAAATCAAGTTTTGAGCTGAGTATGGATACAGGTTTATCTAATTCAAATTCAAAACTCAACCCAAAATAAATAAATAACCTTAAATTAAAAAAAAAAACAAATTAGGTTCCTTTAATAAAAAAATTTATCTGAGAATTTATTTTTATTTTTATTTTAAAGATAGCATATGTTAAAGATGATGAAGAGATCCCAGAAATAAAATAAAAATATAAAATTTACCACATTTTTTCCTTTATCCCCTCCATCTGGAGTACACATGGAATGTTCATGGTAAAACAATTACAAATCTTTAACAATAAGAATCACTTGCATTTCTCTTGCTTGAACCCTAATCTCTCATTCCTCAAATCATACTCCACGTAAAAATTCTGCATCTGAAAATTCCCCAAAATCATCCCACGCCCACCCACCCTCTCATGCCCCGCCACCCCATCCGTCACCACAGTCAAGCACGCCACCTCACCACCGACAAATGCGAAATAATTCTCCACCGGCAGTGCCACGTCAGCACCACCCTTAAAATACAGCCTCAGTTCAGGAAACGACACCGTTTTGGCATCAGAAACATTAAAGCAAGGCCTTAGCCCAATCGCATCCTCAATTTCCTTAACCCTCCTGTAATCCTTAATTTGTCTAATAAACTCATCACTCAGTGGCTCAAAAGCCTCACGTGCCATGAACGTGAACGTGGTCCCTGAGTCGATGATGACCCCACCATTGCCATCCTCTCCCGGTGACAAGTACTTGTAAGGCACCTTCACATGGTGGCCGCCGACGGTGATTCGCCGGAGACCCAAATAGTAATAAACTGAGAAACTACTTTTGTTGTCAACTTTAGGGTTTTTCACAAATGGAGTGTACACTAAGGCATTGGTTTTTTTATCAGAATCTAACTGTTCCATGTCGAGAACTAAAGAGCTGCTCTTCTTGGTGTCATCATCGAATCTATGAGAGAGTAAACAGTAAGAGAACTTACCTAGACCAAGTTGACTTGGTAAAGATGAAAGTCCACGACCAAATCCAGCAATTCCCGCAGGTTGGTGGGAAGAGAATACGGAGCACCCGACAAGGAAGTTGGGTTTTGATAGGCTATGGAGATGGAGAGTTTCTGATAATGCAACGCCTCCAGTTGTGCCTGATCCGTAGAAGATCATATAAGGTGGACAAGTTTGGTTGAGGCAGGATTTAATACTACAGTCTTGATCGCAGTTTATGTTTGAGTGGTGGATCCAAGAGCATTTAGGGTTTTTGCATCCAAGAAGCTTGGAAGATGAGGATTCTTTAGGGATAAAAGGTTGGATTCTTGATGATGGTGAGGAGGAGGAGAAAGAACAGTGCTTACAAAGGTAGTGAGAGGTGCAAGGGAACCAGACAATGTCACTTCCAGTATCCATGATGAAAGAGAGGGTTTGGGGTGGAGTGCCAAAGCTGAGGGAAACTGAGTAGCCTCCATAGCTATGAGAGAAGAGAGGGGCTGTGGTGGTGGTTGCAGGGGTAGTTTGGGGATTTTTGAGGTGGCGGGCTCTTGCTAGGGAGGTGGTGACAAGGTGGTTCAGCTTTTGGTATTGATCTTGAAACGGGATTTGGTTTGTTTGGGGATGTTGTAATGGGATTGTTATGGAAGAAGAAATGAAGGGAAATAAGGAAAGGAGAGCCAGACAGTAGAGCAAAGAAGAAGAAACAGAAACCATGGCTGTTTAATAACTTGTTCTTGCTTAGTGCCTTGGGAAGAGAGAGTGGCCAAACAATAACCTTTTGTTTAAATTTGGTGTAATATTGTTGATAAGGAGACGGTATGGCCTTATGGGACAGTGCCAGGTAGGTTTGGGTGACAGCATTTCGGACCTTTCTTGCTTTAAATGAATGATTCAAAACATCACAACTGTCAATGTGCATGCCTTTAAGGAGATGAAAAAAAGGGCATCTAGATGCTGAATGGCAAGCCAAGGATAAGATCACTGGATTAGAAGCCATTAATCGTTAACTTTCTTCGAAGATGGGAGAGAGAGAGAGATTGTTGATAGATGGAACCTTTTCATAGAAGCCATTAATGTCCTTAAATCAGTGGATGGATATTTAGGTCGCAACAGTAGCAGTTGGATTGGCACCACTTGCACATGAAAGAACAGCTCTATTAATGGGCGGCCTCGAGACCATAAAGGACTCTTGGCGGTTTGTAAATCCTAGGCAATGGGCACATGCTCCATCTTAGAACGTGAAAGTGATTTCCTTTCTGCCTACTTGCCTTGGCTCCGAGCAGAAAACCAGACAACTGTGTACTTCCTTAGCTGTTCCCACCGGAGTTGACCTACTCGTCTCTCGCACATTGAATGCTTATGGAGCAACTTTTAATAAATTTCTGTGACTGCCATACACTTTTGAAAGAGATTTCGGCCCACCAATGCTAACCTTTCATCTACAGTGCTGCTGGACAATGGGCCCTTGTAGTTCTTGTGGTGACTGATCAATTATTTTCTTTGAAGGCTGCCTTCAAGACACTACCAACCATCGTTACAAAACCAAAGATATCTCGTCACTAAAGGAAAAATTTACATGACAAGATGGAAATACAGGTAATATAGCCCTGCCGGTTCCTTGTTCAAGACAACGATATTTTAGCTATAAGGGTTGCACCACGTTTCTAAATTATTATTTTTTTTGCTTGAAATAAATTTTTTTTAATATTTTTGTATCGTTTTGATGTGTTAATATTAAAAATAATTTTTAAAAAATATTCTAAATAAAAAACACTTTAAATCATCATCGCTACTACAATTTCAAACAGGCCCGAAGACAATATAGATAAGAAAACTGCTATTTTGCAGCCCCTGGATCACAATCCTTTCTGCATTACACCGCTAGAGGGTGTCTAAATCACATGCATGTATTAAATTCATGACCATAATTGATACTAACTAATTCAGGTCAAATTTAACTTTAAGATTTCATATATATCTCTTAAACTGTATATTTGAATAAGTTGAAATTTTACAAGAAGATATTAGATACATGAAATTTTATTTTAGTAAACTTTCAAGTCAAATGGAGTTCCAGAACATATTGTTTCAAATTATTTCAGAAGATCGAAGTTACTAAACAAATCTTCCATACTAGACTTTTGTACACTGTTTAGGACATATATGAAGCTACAAATGAAATTTTTGTGCGATTCGAGTTGTTCTGGAAACTAGAAATCTCAACCTTTCCAACTATATATTTTAGACTCAATAATTCATCAGACAAGAGAGAACATGTTTAAAATCAGGACTGGAAATTTGCCAAGAATATGCAAAAATCATAGATTCAGGCTACATAGAGAAATTTTAGCATGAAAATTTTGTTTTTATTATCCTATTTTATCTATTTATTTAATGTTGAATAATTATTTTTAATTTAAGTTTGTTCTGGCCAATTGAACATTATTTAGAGGTTTATTTCATTATTGGATTTATGTTAATTGATTACTAGTTCAGATCTAATAGCTTGCAACCCAAAAACAGTCCATTAGGATTAGTTAGAGAAGATTATATTATGTTTTTTTTAGCTGCAAACTTCAGCAACAAGTTAAAAAATAAACGTGAATTTTCCTTTTGTTTGTAACAAAATAACATTTCTTTACAGGGACTTCGTATACTAAGTTATCAAAGATTAACTGGATTCGTGACATCAATTGCATACTTGGAGTTCTTAAATACAAAATTATTTCTAACTCCAAGTTTTTTTTC
>Ga0307517_10002989_pt1 | contig 26725 bp, 32 predicted proteins | sample 23_EM_MG_FD_194515 | JGI IMG/M metagenome (GOLD analysis project Ga0307517, IMG submission 194515) | Populus trichocarpa ectomycorrhiza microbial communities from riparian zone in the Pacific Northwest, United States - 23_EM | ecosystem: Host-associated > Plants > Roots > Unclassified | place... | reverse complement strand
ACAATGGCAAGGCCAATTGCGAGAGCACAAACTGTTGGGCGCTGCCCGTAATTGTTTCTTACATTGAAGATTCTCCCGGGACCTGTACATATACTATATTCTTTTCGACTTTGTGTGGGGACGTTCGAGTCCCCGAGCTCGGAGGATGTGTCAAAAGTGGCGGGTCTGGTTTTGGGGTCTCAAGGCCGACCCTGATGTCATACTAAGTACTTATATTACAGTGGTCTAAAGTCGTCAATAAGAGTGAACGGTTTTCCATATAAGCCTATCCAGAGCTTGGTGTTCTTCATATCTTGTGGCTGGAACGGGCCAGAGACGTCAACCGAAGGCGGGAATGGGAACTTCGAATGTCGGGTACAAAATGTAAAAATGAAATCCTGCCGTAGGACCATAGAAGTCCCGCCAACCTTACTCAGGTCACTTCCACATGGAGCCGAAATGAGGGTGTACCAAAAGGTAGTGAGTTAATCAATGCACCGCCTCTTTATGTGTCTTTCGGTTGAACCTGAAGGCCCAGGAACACTGTCCGGACTTTTAGACGGGCTAGAACCCACTTCCATATACCGCTTCTTGTGGTTTGGGGGGTTGGGATGCTAACTATATGAGAATAGAAGGAATCAGGAAAGAAGGTGAATAACACACATTTCGTTGCTGTTTAAGAAAAGTGAGTGTGACATATTTATATTGTTAAGAAGCGCCGCTTACTTTCAAGCTCGTCGATCTTGGCAGCAACGTAACGCCAGGCTTGCTTGCAGGTGTTTCCGACCTGGCATTATCAAGGCCGTCGAATGGTAATTTTCTGGGGCCGCCATTGGACAGCGCTGGTAAGATTGACAGACCTTTTCGTCAGCACCACCTCCACCTTCTCCAGCTGGGTGATTGATGAAGAAGTTTTCCGGACGAGGTCAAATGGAACCCACCCTCCATAATCCATTATTTTGCATTACAGTCACGTTTTCATAGACGCTCCGCGCTTGCGCCATGATGTACACCACAAGCTCGTGCTCGGCGTTGGACTGCAGAATTATCAGAGCCTCCTGCGCATTAAGGAGGCTGGTGACGACCTACCAACTGTCCGAGTTTGTACCGTCTCAAGATATCCCCCGCCTGCTTTGCATGTTCGGCAATTGTAGCCTCCAGGTCATCGATGACAACGTTCAATCTCATCACTTCTTCATCCGGTTCCCGGGAGGTCGCCATTTCAGCCGACGACAAGGCATCCTTCGCCGTCCTGAGATCCGCCTTCAGATTCGCTACCTTCGCCTTCATGTCTGCAAGAGCTTGCGTCGCATCTGCAAGCTGAGTCGTAAGCGTCGCTGCCGCTTTTTCTTGTAATTTCGCAAGGAGATCGCCGGCGCGTTGTTGCTTATCCAGTGCCGACTGGAAATTCATTTCTTCTTCTTGGACGGCAGCCAGTTGGCTCTGCATAATTCACGGGTAAAAGCGTCGCTCAACATTCAAGAGGACTTACCTGGAAACTTAGGACACGTTCCTGGTTCAAAAATTAAGGTACTTGTTACGTTTAGAAGAGATGTTCGCAAAACTGCAAACCTGGAGGACGGAACACTCTTCCTTCGACTGGAACAAGGCCACGCCCTGAACCTTCAGTCGTTCCTGATAAATGTCATGAACCGCAGAAGTAGGGCAATGACGCCAATCCATGTGATCCCCCAAACCTTAAGCTCCAAGTTTTCACGGACCAAACTATAACGTAAAGTCAAGCGAAAGTTGAACGCGAAGACAGAGAATTAAATACCTGTCGTGTAAAGCCTTTGGAATGGAGCTGTTTAGATTATTCTCCAATAACTTGCCCCTAACGATGGAAAAAGCCATGTGAGCAAATGATAATGGATAAGACTCGACGAACGTACAGGACAGCGATCTCCTTCTCCGATACTTGTACCTTGATGGAGAGTTCAAGTTCGAGATTTCGAGATATTGTCTGCGATGAGAGGTGCTTCTCTTCCAATCTTCGATGATTCAAAGTCGAACCAAAAAAGAGCAAGGATATGAACAAGGAATACTTTTGGAGACACGACCGCATGGATTCGTTCTCAGCTTCCAGAACTTGTATCCTGTTTGAGGATGTACTGATGAAACGTCGGCGGAACATACAGCGAGATGTATCGTTCCATGGCTTACGGATCTTTCGCTCTGAGTTCAACTTCCTTGTCGGCGAGGTTCTTTTTCGATTCCGCGAGCCTGAGAATAATGTCAGGATGTTTATTAACTTGGAGATCAACCGAACCTACAATGCTCTGAGTTCAGATTTCGACTCATTCAGAGACTTGACGTCGGCTTTGAGAGAAACGATTTCTCTATCTCGAACGTTGGTGGTTTCCTGTAGAGCCAGCAGCTTCCAAACGTTTCTAACGAGCTAGATCAGAAGACAAACAAAAAATGAAAAAATGGGCTCACTCTTCCTTCAGGGATCGAAGCTTTTCGAGTTCTGATGAAAAGACGTCAGCGTTCGCTTTATTAGCTATATTTCTAGAAAGGATATTAGCTTCGAGAAACCGAAAGAATGAAATTGTACTCCTTGAGGACTGCTTTCAAATCCCCCTCCAGAATAGCAGCGCTCGCTAGTGCGTCTATTGTTTCTTTTTTGCGAGCGACCAAGCGTTCTGAGAGCTCAACAACTTTTCGTTCTATCGTGGTGTATCATCAACGAAACCATTCAGTTTGAAAGCAAAGGGAAAAACTGACCGACGGTAATGAGCAACTCAAAGTGCCGCTTTTCATCCTCACGCGCCAGTAGTAGCTCGCGCAACGAGCCTCGTTTTTCCTCTTCCAGCTCTTTCACTCGGTGGAAAGAGTCGGCGAGCTGCTCAGCTTGGTGATGGAGTCTGTTCCGAAGAATATCTGTCACTTGCTGGGCTACATAGCGGAAATCAGAAACATATAGTTGAATATAAGCGCAGAGGAACCAACACGCTGCTAAGTCATCCTGTAATTCTCTGAGAACCATCTTGGTTTCTGCTGCGCGAGCCAGGGTGTTGTTATCATCGAGCATGAGTTCTAAGGCTGCGACGAGGATATGGAAGTGAATGCGATAAAAATATCGGAAATAGACTGACCGGCCAATGCATTTTTCGCACTCTTTCGAGTTTCTGCGGCCTCCTTGATGACCTCCACGAGATGGCTCTGGGAACCGTCGTGAGAGTTCTTGAGCTCTTTGAAGCTTTCGCCGAGGGAGGTGTATCTTCCGAAACTTGTTCTTAGTATCAATTACGAAAATGACGGAATCGACACTTACCCCTCAGATAGCGAGGCGATACGCCTCTTGGAAAGCTCCAATATTTGCTTCAATTTCCCGATTTCGATGCGTTCAGCGATGCTTGACTCTTTCAACCCAGAATTTTCCTCGGTCGTGTTAACAAAATTAGCTCTGGCTTCCGACAAAAGGGTTTTTAGTGTTACTAGTTCGGCGTCTTTCGCCGAAACGTCATCGCGAGAAGTAGCGGGGGCTGGTCGAATTTCGTCCAATTCGCATCGTGCGGTGTCTAACTGAGCAGTCGTTACTTGAAGTTGTGCGCGACATTCTCGGAGATCGTGAAAAGCTTGAGTACACATCTGGTCCAGTTCTTCGTTTCGTATTGCAAGTTCCTTATTTCTTAATGAGGTGGTATTGATGTAGTGCAGCTATAAAGAGGATGGGATGAGGATTGCTACCATAACGATAAATTAGGTTTGCAAACAGTAATATCATGGCTGGCGGATTCATCATCCCCTGTTAACAGCTGTGGACGAGGGGAGTCCCAGAATTTCACGTTTAGAAGGTGTTTGAGAAGGATGTTGGGAAGGCAGTCGGAATTTTGCAGGAACCGAAGGCGGTCGAATTGTTGGAATATTTGCGCGTTCAGGAGATAAGGAGGACTGGAAATGTGAAGAAGCTCCATCCAAAATAATTTCTGTAGTGAAAGACAGCATATAAACAGCGAAAATAAGAAATCTTACTATTTTTATTGCCCTGTTCTTCGACTGTGCCATAAGTGTTCCTTGGAAGGGTTGGCGTAAAAATCATAGCAGGGTGAGCAAGAACGGACGTCAAAGGGATTCTAGGTGGATTTTGGGGCGGTCCGCCATCTTGTTCGATATTTGAGCTGTGCTGCGAATAGTTCGCACTGGATGCAGTGGCATTCAGTCGTTGGATGGCGCAGCTCATCGAAAATGCCTCGGGCTTTGGTCGCCCGCTTTGAATTCCAGTGCGATTGGGGTCCATTATTCAAGATATGTATTTTCCAAGAAAAATCGATGGTGGTGGTATGCAAGAAAGAGTTGTTATCGTGATTCGAACTTGGAAGATTTGATTTGAACGCGGTCACGTGGTTTTGTGGCTAATTCCGTAATGAGTCAGACGAAGAACTCATCTGAGGATAAGTCAGGTGACGCGGCAGCGAGGCCCATCTCACACACATCTTCTCATAACACGTCTCTCTTCCCGCCTCGCGTTTGAATCAAGTCCACACCTCTCATACTTAGTCGTTTTTACCACGCCCTTCGAACCGTGTCAGAAATTGCTTATGTAAAGTGCGGAGTTCTAATTATCGTCGCGTCCAATCGACGCGACGAAGTAGGTTTTTTATATTTCTTGGAGACAAAGTTTATATATTTAGTTCAAAGAGAACTAATTGAAAAAAATTACAGTGTGAAGGGGGTCCTTTTCATATCAGTGGGTTTGAGAAGATCGACATCACATGATCTTCGGCCTTGGTGCACCTGTTCCCTAACTCCCCCATATCACCTCGCCTCATCCTCAAATTTTAATACATGGTTAATTAGGACTCTTGAACAATATTTATCTTCAGAATATTTTAAAAAGGATTCTCCGAGGCTTGTGAAGTGAGCACGACTGTATTTTCAAAGTCCGCACTTTACATAAACATTTTCTAGCGCGGTTTCGGGGGCGTGGTACAGTCCCACCGGCAAATGATACACCCCCTAATGATACACTTTTGTTACATCAATAACTTCCTCAAAAATACATATTATTTTATGAAACAAAATTTCCTTAACACCTTGACTTCTTTTATATCAGTATTCAAGATATGAGAAAGATTGGACAAGTTTCAGGCATGTTGCATCTCGTTCAAAAGTAGGAGTTTTACGGAATTAGCCGGGAACTTTTCCACCACCCAATGATACACCCGTGTTTTGGGAATTTCTCAACAGGAACAACTCCAAATTTCAGGAAATTTGGAGGGAATAACTAATGATATGATAAAGATTTACTCTGTACTTATTGTGGTGAGGTAATGCCCCCTTACATTTAAATTTGACATTTAAGTTTTCAGTGTATCATTAACCGGTGGAAGACTGTAAATTAAAATAACAGACTTCATATATCGTGATCCCATGGGCACATCACATATATCGAAGTCTGTTTAGGAGAGACTACCTCTCACAACCTTATACCTTACAATAATCCCACATAATAATTTTACAGCCTATCAAATGGAGAAGAGAATATTTTTATTGGCAATCGACACTCGACAACGTATAATGGACGTTGTGATAAACGCGTTTTGCGCTGTAAGATGACCATTTGTTGACCATTTGTTTCAATCCCACATCTGGCATTTCTCAGGGCGGGCTACGATTGTTTCCCGGTATATTCTATCCTTTGCCCGTGCATTGATGTCGGAACCTAGAATTGACCAATAGAGTAGCGAGTAAAGTACGTATTCAGGTAGAACGAAAACCGGACTTTGTAAGAACCTTGAGCTTCGCGCGGCGGCATAGGTTATATCCCCGCACCCTTCTCCGATCCACGAATAGTCGATGAACTGGATGTTTTGTATCGCGGTCCAGAGGTACGTAAACTAGCCAATGTCAGCATCAGAGAGGACTGCGCCAATGGTTTCGAAGATACTTATTTATACTGTGAAAGTAGATCTTAGATGAGCTAGATAAAATGGGAAGAGTCATTTGAGTATACCGAAGAGAGGAGATCGTTGTGTGATAATGTGAAAAGGTGAAATTGTGAAAGAACTCGAGAGCGTCGGGACTACCAGTTTCGGATTGAAGGGTCCTTCCTACCGTGAAAGGAGGACATCTCGATATTGGAATTTCCCACATCTGGCAACCGGCGTTTTTCTGCGCATCAATTGCAAGGATATGCATTATTTCAATATTTATGTAGGATAGAAACCACTCGAGGCCAAAAAATCTGCTTTAAAGTCCTAAACACGAAAACCGGACACCGGACTCCGGAAATTCCAAATCCGAGATTTTCTGCGTGAAAGGGCGCGTACATCGTCGATCGAGGCAGATCGTAAGCTTGCACAGTGTGGCTCCCTCACATCTGTCCGCAATACATTAAAAAGCGATACGGTACTTACGAACAACATACAAGGCGATAAAATCACGTTCATCTAGGCGAACAGGTGGAATCAGCGTCCCAAATCGAAATCGAAAGAGGTCGGGCCATCAGCATCAATTAAAACGACTATGCAACGCATGTAAGATATTTATTGTCCGGAAGCCAGTGCTGGAACACCGCGATACATTCTGTACACGTTACAGCCCCAACTTTTATGTCAGAGTGTAGGATGAGCCCCTAGAACGCTATATCCAATCACAGACGGCGGCGCTAGATGTTTGAATACGAGCGCGAATTGCAACTCCAGGGAACCACGGCGATCCTCGTAGCGGAAGCGGCAAACATACCGATGAGGCTGTATCAAAGAACAACAGAGCGGGACCCATAGATTAAATTAACACGCAGAGTGTCCGTTACAATTGAAAAGCGGAAATCCACACTTGCGTCTGTCGTGATGCGTCGAATAAGAGGGAAAATATTGGGAAAAATGTTATTGTGTGTGGGTTAATTGCATTCATCTTCCTAGTTCTTGCACCTTCCTAAGCGAGCATCTGGGACTCTATAAAACATCCAAAAATTTTTGAGGAACTACATTTTGCGGTCGCATTAACTATGCTGTTCAGCCGTCAAGTTCCAGTATGATTCAAGTATAATTTAAGGGTAATAAGCAAAGACAGATAGACGCACATACAATGCGCGGCCATTTGGAGTCGTCATTTCCCATGACTCCTATCCGGAATTCCTGATCTAAACGGGCGGTGTGTGGGTTGATGACGAATTATGTTTGTTGAATTGAAAAATTTTTAAACACCAAAACCTAGCAAAAGGAGGTTGCAACGGCGCGACGACAGGAAGACACGTTCGACACCTCGTAGTATGCCTCTTCTACGGTAATCCCTTCGAGATCTGCCTACTGGCAGTCCAGGCCCTGGCGAGGAAGGACGAAATCCTCGTTTCTTCGGCGACGCATTAACGACGATGGAGTTGTGCTGCGTCCCTTTGGCTTTGGACGCCCCGAGGCCGATGGCAGCTTTCTTGAGCTTGTTTACCTGATCCGTCAGGGCTTGTATCTTGCGCTTACTCTACAATAAGGGAATTCCGTATGCTCACCCTAGTGCGACAGATGGCGGGAGAGGAAATCCATACCCTACATATTGTTTCGTCTTTTTCAGCAAGATCTTCGCAGTAGCTTCTTGTCACTTCAGCCTTGAGGTTCCGTACGAATATCTTCTCCACTTCGGTCTGTAAAGAGGTCAGGACCACGTAGATCGCAATCCAGAAATATGCGCACCAATTGACTGTTTTGGTATCGTTCCAAGATCCTTTCACTGTCCAGTCTGTCCTTGAACAGCTGTTGATTACAGTGTTCCAGGTTGGTGAGTTTGCATTACAAAGCATGAATAATATCTTGAAACTCTTCTTTGCCCTGTTGGGCCATCTTGAGCTGGGGAGCCTTGGGTGGTGGGTCAGTTTTCTGAGGAGGAAATGGAGGCCGCTTTGGCCGCGGGGTTGGCTCGGTATATGCGCCATAAGAATGGCCTGAGGAATTTAAACAGTGAGCAGTTCATGTGTTAATAACTTTGTTAATAAGGAAATTTTTGAAGGGACATGCCGTCCCCCATCCTCGTGCTGCGTTCTCCCACTTGGCGAAGCCTAGCGCCAGAGCGGTTGGCTATGCGCCTTGCTGTTGTCGACTAATCACTCCACACCCACATATCCCACACCAGCTTCACAGGAGCCAGCACTCCGTGCTGCGCCAACGCTCCCTGGCTCAACCAACGTATTTACCCTCCCGAGGGCCAGTTGCACCCCTCTGCGCCAACCACTCCACCAACGTCAATGACTTGTATCCTTTCCAAGGACCTCCACCCACTTCGGCACTCAAGGAACGCAGCTGGGACGTCGTTTCCGAGGCGGACGTTGTTTCAGGCAAACAGGCAAGGAACGAGTGTGTGAGGATTAACAAGTTTGCGTACAATACCCTGCAGTAGTTAAAAAATGCCTCTCAATAGTATATATATATCTCTTGTATGTATATCTCCCTTAATTAGGATGAAATGAGGGGTGGACTCCTTTTGGACGGTGTAATCCGACCGAGTGCGTCCGGAGAGACGAGGAATCGAAAGAGGGGTTGTAGGTGTAGAGCGCCGGGCTTCGGGTGAGAGCGAGGAAGTCCAGCGTCAGCGTCAGCGGAGGTCGTGAAATGGGTGGGCACCAGCGAGGACATCCAGCGTTAAGGAGGGAGGTGGAAGTGGTGAGTACCCAGAAGGCGAGAACAGCGAAATCTGATGTCAACAAGGGAGGCGGGGGGTCGTGAAATGGGTGGGCAGCGTGCTTTCGGCGAAAATCAAGCGTTGCTGGTCAGGAGGGATGCCCTCCTTGTCCTGGATCTTGGCCTTCACGTTGTCGATGGCGTTGGAAGATTCGACCTCGAGCGTGACGGTTTTGCCGGTGAGGGTCTTGACGAAAATTTGCGCACCCCCACGAAGGCGAAGGACGAGGTGGAGAGTCGATTCCTTCTGAACGTGGTAATCGGAGAGAGTGCGGCCATCTTCAAGTTGCTTTCCGGCGAAAATCAAGCGTTGCTGGTCGGGAGGGATGCCCTCCTTGTCCTGGATCTCGGCCTTGACATTGTCAATGGGTGTCAGACGATTCTACCTCGAGGGTGATCGTCTTTCCGGTCAAGGTCTTGACGAAAATCTGCATACCTCCGCGAAGGCGAAGGACGAGGTGAAGGGTCGACTCCTTCTGGATGTTGTAATCCGAGAGAGTTCGACCATCTTCAAGCTGCTGGCGAAGATGAGGCGCTGTTGGTCGGGAGGAATGCTGGAAATGATGATCAGCGTGTGGCACAGTAGCGAGGGAGAGGACAATGTTACCCTTCCTTGTCTTGGGTCTTGGCCTTGACATTATTGATGGTATCGGAGGGCTCAAACTCGAGGGTAATTGTCTTTCCAGCCTCGGAGGGTCTTTACGAAAATCTGCGTCGTTGATTGCAACGTCATTGGTAGCGAAGTACGAGGGGAGGAGTGGGGTCCGGGAGCAGAGCAGCATAGTTGGCGGCAGCGTTGTTGCTGGGTTGGAGACGAGATGGAGGGTTGATTTCTGGATGTTGTAATCTGAAAGAGTGCGGCCGTCCTTGAGTTGTTGGACTGACATTGACGGGAAACGGTACAGATGCGGATGATGAGATAGATAGAATGTGAATAGTCCGTTGTCGAGAGACGGTGGAATGAACTTGTGGCGAGGCCGCCTGACGACTAACCCGACGGGTCCATGATTGCCAGAGCAGGCAATCAGTTGTTGAAAGCCATTGGAGGCGCGAGGGGTGCTGCAACGCTGGCGCTCTCCATGGAAGAGTAGGAGCAGGGGGGGAATACAAATCAAAGGGAGGGGTTGTATACGTAGTAGGCGTAGTAGGCTTCGGGTGGGAGCGAGGAAGCCCAGCGTCAACGAGAGAAGTGGAGGCCGTGGAATGGCTGGGTGCCAGCGAGGAAGGCCACGTCAATGAGCATTGAGGGAGGTGGAGGTCGTGCGACAGGTCAGGCGTACAAGGCGGAAAGAAACCGTCGAACACCAATTGCGGCTTAGGGACCGTGTTTCTGGAGCCCTGAAAGTCCATTTTGGTCAGCGAAACGTTCTTTTGAGCCTAATTCGAACAAGAAAAACCTTTTCTTTACCTTTGGACCGTTTTTTTTCGGAGAGTGAGAGTTGCGCATTTTGATGGGGGTTTGCACCCTATGGAAAAGACGGTCACCATTATGTACACCACCCTTAAGTATAGCACGTAAACCTTACCATAAAGGAGAAAAGAGATCAGGGCCTGTCACAAGGCACCACCATGCGAACAGGGATCAGGGCCGGAGCAGGAGGTTGGATTCCGAAAGCCAATAATAACCTGCCAGTCAAAGGATGAAGCGAGGTTTAGATTTTTAAAAAAGGGCACCGTCACCTGAGAGTCGTGTGTTATTAATTATGGAAAGCGGCACTGATCTGCTCAAAGTTTGGTTCTGCCGGGGGCTTGCCGAAATTTGCTAACTCATTTTCAACAATTCAATATGTAAACTGACTATTTGCTCAGCAAGTATATAAGGTTACAATATTCAAAATGTTCCAGCGCTATCGTTGCTTCCACTTTGCCAAACCTCCTTTCCGCAGATGGGCAGGGAATGTCCCATAACAACTTCCATTGCTGTCCCTTCACGAAGGTCCAAGATGTTTCTTGGAATTGCGACTGTCACCGCAGAAAGTCCAAGATGGCTGGCGCAAGGGCCCATTGTAGCTGGGGGTCATGGAAAACAGAAGGATGTTCGGGTGGCACATCCTGTGTACCTACGACGAACTTTACTATAGGAGGTCCGAGGTACCGCTCTCATTTTATAACATCATTAAAACTCAACCTTTCTTCGATGTTGTTAATCCTCAATGTATATCAAGTAATCTTCGCCTCATTGACCCTTGGCAAACCGTGACTCTGCGGGGGGGGTGATAGTTCTGGTAGTTTCCTTCGAATTCGAAAACATTCTTTCTTGCCTAAATGCAGCAGAACCCTGTTGATGTCCATTGCATATAAATCGTGCGCTCAGTATGATTCAAGAATTTTACCCAAGCTCATCTCATATACCCTTTCTCTTCTCGTTTTACCTCGCTCATTTCGCTACCCAGTCATCAATCAATTTCACTCACTATCCAATCCAATCAACCACTAATTAATAACTGCCACTCTTTTCGTCTGGGGCTATGTATGAAGCAGAAATAACCTCGGAGGGTGCAGCACGCGTCATCTGTCAGCGATGTAAAGAGTCGTTTCCACCTGGAACGAAATTATTCTACATGCACAATGTTGACCCCACCCACCCTGGCCGCCACCTTTGCGAGGGGTGCCACAAGCACTATCGTCAGAAAAGTACAACTCGACGGCGAGATGGTACGAAATTAATTTAATTCCTTAGATTTGCATTCCAGTTACCTGACGAGATAGCCTTTATTTTAGATGCTGAACAACCAAGCACCTCCACACCCCGGGGGCATGGACAGACAGCTGAGTCGCACAGTGTTATCCGGCAGCAAATCGCAGCAGCCCAACGAGGCGGTGAGTTTTCCTGTGCGATCATTCTCTGACCACAGGGACTAATACAGTATATATAGAAGGTACTCAACCTGTTTTGCCTGTTGGGGATGTCAGACATGGGATGCAAGTTACTGTCCCTTTGATATCGACATCATCCGCACCTCAGCTGCCCCATATCGTCCCCGGCCGACAATACAAATTCAACTCTATCAATATCGTTGCCCCACTCAACACGTACAGTACACTTCCATTTCCGAATACTAGAAACACTCCACTCGTCAACCCTGGATACCAAGATGCACACCGCCTCTATGATGAAATGCGAAAGCACTTCGCAAACAAGGCTTACTCAACCACTGCCAACGCTGAAGTTGTTGTCGTCAAGGTATGGATGATGACCCGTATATCCAACAAAAAAAATCCCCTTCCCGTTTCGGTGAGTAACCGTTCATGAATTTAGGGATCATTACATTACTTACACTCATATACAAATAGAACATCTTTGAGGCCATTTCGAACATACCGGTGCATATTGGGGTCAAAGATCTCAAGTTTGTCGCCTACCACGCCATCTTGCCACATTTCCTCAAGTGGTTGAAAAACTGTCCTTTGCCCTTTGACGAGTGTGAGCTTCGCACTAAGCTCTGGGTTGAACTTGTCCCCAAGGCTCCAGATGTCGATGCGATTGCCGATAAGTTCTTCGACAACCGGGGGAAAAATAAAGCCACCCGGGTCTTCTCTGCGAAACAGGGCATCGACCTCTACATCGCCATTAGCCAAGAAAAGTATGAATCCATCCTAGAACATCTTGCCATTGACGACGATGATGATCGTTACAAATCGGTAAGTATTTTTGACCTCCAACTGCTTCTTTAAGCCTATACTCATGCTATCTAAATTTTAACCAGCTCAAAATTCATAGAGACATTGGCGAAACTTCGAAACAAGCACCTGCGAAATCTAGAAGCACTGGTAAAAAGCGAAAGGCCCATGAGATTGAGGCAAGTGGGCAACCCTTGAAGGCTGTACATTTGAATTTTTACAACTGATCTAGAGTGAATCGCGCAATAAGGACTTGACCCAGGATGTAAATGTCCTTCCACACACGAGTTCTCCTGAGAGTGAAAGAGTTCGGCGTGCTCTTGAGTTCCAGATACCGCCTCGAAGAAAAAATATGAAGTTGCTCTGTACGTGCATTTAATCATTCGACTCCTCTCAGTCCTAGCATCCACTAATATATATTTAGTTGACACAATCACTGTTGATTTACAGTTCTTTCGGCCCCCTCTGGCATCGTTTGAGGATATTCTCAAGAGCCCACGCCTTTTATTAGAGCCGCAGGGCTTTACACCAATGCAAACCAGCCTGACTTATAGCCCATCAGCGCAGCCAAGTGTAGGTGGTTTCAAGATCGCGTCGGTTGGCCATACATCTGCTCCACTCTTCGGCGGGACCTCGAATAAGGTTTGCCACAAGCAATGTTACCATGCTAAACCGGGATCCGGGGTGCGGCAGATCTATCAGGGTGCCAAACAGGCCGAGAGCCTTTCGATGGAGCTAAATTGCATTGGCTGGGCATCTGCGCTGATGGCGTTGGTGTACAATTTCATGGAAAAGCAGGAATCAATTCTAGAATGACCAGACTTGCAGGTTCCTCGAATGAGGTATGTCCAGGCTGGTCTCGCTGTTTCTCAATCAGAGGACAAGGCCGCATTCTTACTCGAAGAGTATATCGAGTCGGATGCAGCAAGTGGTGACTGGTTCATCAAATACCTCAACAACAATTCTGCGAAGCCTCGGAAATTCGGTAATGAAGATCAAAATATACGTGCTCAATTTCTGTCGTTTGCGCAACACGTTCAGTTTTGGAAGACAGACGGGTTGGTGTTCATCTCGGATCTGCAAGGCATGTTTACATTCTCAAGTCAACGACTTACATTGTTCTAACATAAATTCAATAGGTGGTCGGAATCTCTTGACCGACCCGCAAATAATCACCCACCCGTAAGCAGTAATGTCAAAGGTGGTGTGGCTCGAAACTGATACATCCCATTTGGCAGGAAACTTGGCGATATATTCGCTGAAGGCAACACAAACTTTGGCCTGTTTGTAGAGGAGCACGAGTGTAACGACTTTTGCTTCTTTTACGGACTTACACCGCCGGTTCACCAGAAATCCCAAAGCACCACAACGGTTCCACGCTCCATTTGCGAGCCTGAGGACCCAGTTCCGCTCTCGCTGCCACGATCGGAAGAATTCCCAGCCAATATTTTGGTGATAGATTAAGGAAGACATGAGGTTAAGATGCGGAGGGGCCGGGAGGGCTCGCTGGCCCATGAATTCGAAGCATTGAGTTTGCACACCATTTATACATAGAGTGTATTACCGGGTCCACCTTGGCCTTGGGCACCTCGCCGGTTACCCCTCGTTCGCGGGTTGGGCACGTACCCGATCCAATACCCAATCCCCGACTGAAGTCCGTCGGTAAATCCTCGCACAGCAAACCCCGCATGGGGCGGAGTTGTAAGAAAGTCCTTAATCGGGGAATTTCTTGATGGGCCAAACCCTTGCTCAGGCGCCAAAATTCCTTATCTCCTTCATCTTTCGCAGTACTGAGCGTAGACGACCACCCGATACTAGTGTTAACTCTGCTAGTTTTCAATGTCATACTACCCTCTTCTACCCAGCTTCAATCTATTGCTTAGAAAACACGGAAGCGGCTGGCTGACATGTGTCTCAGTATAACAGGGACGGGCCAGAGAGCGTGCCGTCGTGTCTTTGGGCCAGGATTGAGAAAAAAGCCATTGTCCAACGGGATTTTATATGGGTAAGTGCAGCACCCATCGTTTTATTCTTTCAAGCTACACAGAGATTCCACAGTGAACTTAGGAAATGCATCCAGCATCTCCAACTTGTCGAGGGCTCGAGGCCTCAACTCTGCACCATGACGACCATCCGTACCAAAAACGCCCTCGACTCGAACCACCTTCAGACAGTGAAGACTGTGTGGGGTTAGCCTCCAGCATGGATTTTCCTGGTGGTTTGACTTCAGCATGCGGATCCACCACCGCCTCTCAATCAACCCTGCTCGACTCTACACCATGCCAGAATGCAACCGAGCGAATGCTTTGCACATTAACCACTGCAAATCCAACCGGCCCCAATTCAACTGTTTCGATTGATATGCAGGCCCATCTTAATCGACTAGCCTTGCAGTCGAAGTTAATTGAGGGCAAGGGAACTGAAGATGCCTACCCACGACACATAAAAAATTATGAAAACTTTTGGAATGCGTACCAAGAGGGCGAAGTGAAGAAGAATCCGAACCACCATTGGGTTAATGCCCATCCCATTATTGGTGCAAAGGTTTCGCTTTTCTTGCAATATGAAAGTACTCGGAATAAGGTGCGTATCTCTGGTCACACAGTTCGCTCCCCCTCTCAATGATCCAAAAGCGCAATAGTTCGGGGCGTGAAATTTCAGGGACCTCCGTCGGGAAAGAAAGCATCAAGCAGTCAATCAATGCACTTCAACGATACATGCGAGAGCATCAACACCTACCGGAGTACGCAGGCTGTCAGGAAACTCAACAGCTCCTTCGAAATCAAGATTGGGTCAAGGTTTATGAGCAGGCTGCTTCCGCCAATGAGCCCACGAGGGTCAAGAATGCTCATGCGCTCAAGGCAAAGGGAACATCAGCTGGTATGTCATTGACTTTTAATTTTCCGCTGTTCTTCAAGTTTACGAGCAGCCCTAAAGATACCTACAAGAAAGAAGACATGATACGAATGTCAAACTGGGCTCTCAAAGCATTCGGCCCATCACGATCGCAAGTCCATCTTGGGCTTCGTGATCGTGCTCTCATTCTGTTACCCACCAACATTGCCTTCCGTGGTGATAGCACTCGCCGTTTATTATGGTCCGATATCTTCACGCAATCCCTTCCAATGGAAATCATTGGGTCTGGAGTGGAAATTCAAGTACGTCTATGAGATCTCACAGTAATTCACAGCGCTTATCTTGACTCAACAGGCCCTGGTAGTTCTTGCAGACCAAGCAAAAACAAATACGACAGGGCGCGTCGATGAGCATGGCCTCTTCCGGCATCGCTATCCTGAGTTATGTGGATTCGGTGCCCTGGCTTTTTTCTTTTTTGGACATTTTCATGTTTTAGAAAAAGAGCCTCCACCTTTCGAGCCTGACTTCACAGATCCAAATCACTCTGAATTTGGGCGACGAGATTGGTATAATATCTTGCTTTTTCCTGGAAAAGGCAATCGCGATAAACCGGATGGTACTTCGCCGATGACATACGAAAGTAGGTCGTCCTTTCCCCAGGTGGCCTTCTCTGATTAAGCACTTGTACAGACCACCGAGAGCGGATTCATATTATGCATAAAAAGAATGATGTTTTTATTTCAGCTGTCACCCACGGTGCTCGATTTTATGCTGCAGACAAGGCGTCGAAATATGGTGCTGCATCAGACCAAGTCAAAGCGATGGGGAACTGGAAATCGGGGGATCCATTTGCAGAAGTTTACAACAAGGGTCTTCCTGCAAAAGCACTACTCGCCTCTTCGATGTTCAGCGCTGAGAAACCCGACTCCTACTGTCTTCCTCGTGGGTTTCTAGGTACGTTCTAATGTTAGTCTTCTTGCAACTTGCATCCTCATTTTTCGTTCTTCATAGAACCTCCTGCCGAACTTCTGGCATTTATCTTTCCTTGGGTTGAAGAAGCACAACGCGCCTATATACTCAGAGTCGAGAAACACGGCCTGAAAGCGATCGACTATGCACTCAGGCATTTCCTCGACACGCTTATCATCCTCCGCACAATTCTCCTCCAGGACGCAGCCGTATTATACTCCAAACATCCAGAATGCTCCATCTGGAACTTCAAGCCGTTCAACACCCCTGCATTTTCTGAGTTTGCACGTACATCGGTAGCTATCCTGGAAACAGCAGAGCTTGAGGCAAAACGGAGGCTTGAATCCCTTCCTGAGACTGTGGCAACGTCGATGCGAGGAGTTTTGGAAGCGTCGGAAATACAGCAGAATCAAGCTCGCAAGGATTACAACGCACGATTTGATTTTATTGAAAGCCTCCTCACCAACCACATTTCTTCGAAGTCCAGAGGTCGAGGAGGGATGAGGTCAATTTCTACGAGTGCCCACCGTGCGTTCTTTAGATTCTCCTTTTTTTCACCCTGTTAATTCATGGCATTGCTCAGCAGAACGCAAAAAGCCATTGGCTCCAATGCCTTCAACGGCGACAGTGTCTATGAACCCCAGAACTTCCGCTTTCCAACCACCAGCAAGCCCTCAGGCTGTAACACCCAATGCCTCGCTGCCCTCTCCAGACTCTCCTTCACCACGGCTGCCGCCATCTTCAACATCCATCGGTGGTGGTAGCTCACAGCTCGATCGATGGCCATCTGACCTTCAAGGTTTCCATTCATCATTTGGAGTCCTTTCTGAATGCGAACGGGAACGGGACCTTCAGCTCGATGCTATCCAAGCATTGGTACGCAAATATGCAGAGAAGGTTCGCCACCACCAATTTACATGGACGAAGTATGGATCTGCAAACCGACCTGATGAGTGGCTTCCGATCTACCTTTTTCGGCAAGGTGCTTCGCTTGTAGAGATATGGGAAGAGTGGAGTGAAGGATTGGATGGGTGCCTTTCCGTCAGGCAACTCGAAGAAGGCTGGGCAGCTCGATGGCGGCGAGATGTCTCTGGTCAAAAGACGGAGATGTCTAGAAGGCGCCTTGTTGTTCAGAAGGTAATTGAACCTTTGGCTGCGAAGACTAATTGGAATATCCAGCTAGCCCTACGCTATCTAACTACCCAATATCCAATCCCATCCAACACACCTCCTTATTTACGAACAACAAGAAATTTCGTTGATTATCTTCAGAAGAAGACAACAGGGCCTGCCGCCATTGAGAGTATACTCAGCGGTGCAGCATCATTTTGTAGCCACTAGTTTTTGCATCGTTGGACTGTATTACTTTTGTAGCCACTAGTTTTCACATCATTGCTGTATTATTTTGAATTATTTCATTGGCTATATACTTTACTTCATACTGACAGAGTTTCCCCCTGCTCGAAGGCCATCTTCTGTCGTGCATATAGTGTAGGTGGATGGATTGTGTATTTGAAAGAGAAAAAGGCTTACGCACCACTGTATCCCAGAAAACACGTATGCGTGCCCAGATGGGTTTCGACGGGTACGGGTACAGTCGGAAAACCCGGGGGTATGCAACCCGTGCATGGGTATGCCTCCAAAAGCAACTGAGAAACCTCGCAACAGCAGTGCAGGTGTCAATTGACACCGCCGTGCACATTGCGAGGTTAACAATTTAGTGGGGGGTTCCTCCTTGTCTCGCCCTTGTCCTTCATCGTTGTGTTCCCTCTTTGTTGTCGTCCTTCCGTTGTCGTCCTTGCTCTCGTTGTCGTCCGCATTCGTTGTCGTCCACATTCGTTGTCGTCCGCATTCGTTGTCGTCCTTGCACTCATTGTCGTCCGTGCTCATTGTTGCCCTTGCTCTCATTGTTGTCCGCGCTCGTTGTTGTCTGCTTTCGTTGCCACCCCTCCTCTCCTTTCTCCTTCGTTTCCTCTCCCTCACCTCTCCCTCACCTCCCTCTCGCCTCTTCTTTCCTTGTCTCGCCTCAACCCCCTAGCCCTTCTACCTTCCCCCTCGTCTCAACCCCCTCACTCTCGCTCTCCACTCCACCCCCATCTCGACGCGCTCGCCCTCCTCATCCCCTTCACCCTCGTCTCCCGATCACCGTCGATCGTTGTTGTCGTTGCTGAGGTGGCTGCAGTGTGTCGCCACAGCTCGTCGTTGTGGCGTGGTTGCTACGGGTGGTGGTCGCGGCCGTACGCCCCATCGTCCTCGGTATCAAGGTGGCCGTGGTGGCCGTAGTTGCGTTGTCGTTGTCGTTGGACTGCACGCGTCATTGATGTGAAAATGAGCCACCCACATCCCTTTGGAAAGGGGAGGGGCGGCGGCGGCGGCATCCTCGCTTCTGAGGGAGCCGAGGCGTTGTTTTTTGAGCCCACATCCGTCAAGAGAGGGCTCAGGGCTGGGTGGCAGCGTGCGGTTGGCGGCGAATTGGGGTGGAGAGGGTAAGATGGTGGCGGTAGAAGAATGAAAGAGGATGAATGAAATCAACCGTGATGCAGTTGATGGCGGTTTCAAACTCCGCTCTCTGTGTCAATGATAACGCTCGATATAAACACCTGTTGGCTCGATAATAAAATAAAAACTTGAATTATTTTAGAAGTACTCTAGAGATAGTAGATCCAAATTTCTAATGTAAAATACGCAGAATTGAACATGTTATTTAAGAAATATCCCAAAATAGCCAAGGAATTCCACTGTCCACAAAACTAAGACCACATTAATACGAGGTTGTTTCACACTGTCAAATTTTACCACTTCCACACGCTTGCCTCAAATATCAACATGGGTGTTCCAGGTCTATGGAAGGTAAGCCGACCTGAATTTGGTGCGCGTCTAATGATGGGAAATTAATGGTCCAAATTAGGCTGTCAAGCCCATCGGCCAGAAGTGTTCACTTGTGAGCCTAGCGGAAGGGAAAGGGTATTCTCATGCAACCCGGTGCCAATCTATGCTGCGAATTGGAGTAGACATCAGGTTAATTTCCTGTTAATTCATAAATATGTGGTGCACTGAATTCCAGCTGCTTCTCCAAGCGTCATGATGAATGAATGCATTGGGGGTGCCGCAAACTCCAATATCTATGGTCATTCAGAAGGTGGACCCATGCAGATTTTTTTTTACAAGCTCTGCCACCTCCTCAAGGCTCCAGCAATCGTTATCTTTGTATTTGATGGATCCGAGCGCCCAAGTCTGAAGAGAGGTACAAAAAAGAACACTGCTAGAGTTCCATGGTGGACAGAGCCATGCCGCTTGCTCATCCAAAGCTTTGGTTTCATCTCAATTCAGGTAGGAATATATGTGGCCCATCCTCCTTGAACGTCTCAATAACATGAATTTAGGCGCCCGGTGAGGCGGAAGCAGAACTGGCAAAGCTCAACAGATCAGGAAAAATTGATGCTGTCATTACTAAAGATGCAGATGCCCTGGTGTTTGGCGCTCAATGTGTCCTTGAGCCGTATGGAACCTTTTTTTTAAATCTCCAGAATTCGGTCTGACTATTTAAATTTGACTTATAGCATCCAAGGATCGTCCGGTGAATCGTACACTCTTTATACAGCAAAAGCCATCCAGGAAACCAAGCCCCTTTGTCTGACACATGGTGGAATGGTTCTTATTGCATTAATGTCTGGTGGTGATTACTCAAAGGGAACGCCGGGCTGCGGTTTTTCAATCTCTTCTGCACTTGCAAGATGTGGCTTTGGGGACTCACTCCTTCATGCATTCAATAGCATGGCACCTAAAGATCTGGAGACATACATGGAGCAGTGGTGCAAGGACCTCCGAGATGAACTGCGTTCAAACTCGATGGGAAATTTGCGCTCCAAGCAAGTGCATCTTGCAGACCAGATCCCATTAAATTTCATCAACCGCGACATCTTGGAGCTCTATCTCAAGCCCTGTACCTCCTCAACTGATCCAGATTCAATGTATAGCCCGGCAGACTGGAGGTCTCGTGAGCCATCTATCAGGAAGATCGCGAACTTTTGCTCTCAGAAGTTTGGATGGAAAACGACAGAAGCGCTTGCTCGAAACATGAGGAATAATCTCTGGGAGGGGGTGTTCTTCAGGATGCTAGCCTCGGTGTGTGTAGGGTTTCCAAGTTCTGTCTCAACTCTGATTTTCCTTCAGTTTGCGATCCTCTATGATCCAAACCAACATCGTTTCGGTACTCCATCCACATTGGCAACTGCCGCCAAAATCGAGTTCAAAAAGCGAGCTCGACAATCTGGAACCTGGGCTCGTATTCAATTAATTCCAGATAACTTCATTGCATTGTTGGGAGTTCGACCTAACTCAGGTTTCACCCATGAATCCAAAACCACTGATGCCAGAGCAGAACACATATCGATCTGGGTACCTAAACAATACCTCCCTCCCATGGTTGTTTCGTATTTGCCAGGTGAACTTGCTTCTATGCCGCGGTCGTTACCTGAACATACTATGCAACCTTCCGAGTCACCACTACCTCTGACTGATCCTTCAGTCAAGGACTTCCAGATCAATTCCTCCTCAGGTACCTTCTATCCGCAAGTCAATCATCGGCCAGGTATCCAGGATCTTCGCAAGAGCTCGAAACGGACCTGTCCCACCTCCATGCCACACCATCAAGAGGTCGGCCAATCTTCTGCAGCGGTGAAACCGCTGAACGCCTCCCAATCTCGAGTTCTTCGAGCACTTGACATCATCGACTTAACGGGGCCTGACCCAGACTGTGACCCCGATTTATGTGCAACAGGCTCCACTTACCTCAAACGGAAGCACGGTATGGCATTTCAAAACCAAGATGAGGTCATTGAAATAAGTGACTGACATTGATTACTGTTGATTCAATTAAACGCATTGCATGTATTTTGTATTTCAAAACAGAGAAGCGTTTACGATGAGATACATGGATGCTCAGTTTCCCAGTCCTGGAGGAATTTCAGCAAAGCGGTTCGTCCCCGAGGCGGATCCCGGGTAGTTGTAAGTTCAGTGATGACCGTAGCTGATTCGAGAGGTCCACCGGGGCCGTAAATATCAGCCAGCCTACTGCCACTCAATGCGTCATTGAACCATGTTTCATGGACATCAAGGGCAGCGAAGAGCATATTTTTTTTTACCCGGGTTTGCTAATAGGTAATCAATGAATTGGATCGGTGGATTATTTTCGATATCTCACTTACCGAGACAGGGTTCTTCGCATTGTAGTAAACCTTATGGAAATTCGAAGTGAATTTCCAAATAGCCACAATATCGGGGTTTTGAACAACGCGGTGGTGTGACCCAATGAAAAGCAAATACCCTGGATCGGCCGATGCCTTCTGCTTTAACCATGCAATTAAAGCCTCCGACTTGGTTGGGGTAGCATCTGTTTGAGATGTTTCTGGGTGGCTTGATGCTTCGCGGACCTCAGGCAACGATATAATAGGTGCGGATGGAGAGCTGCCCGACGAGTTCCAAGCCATTGACGCCATTGACTCAGCAACCTAAATAAAAGATTTGTTAGCATTTCGAATTCGAAGAGACGACACTTCCCACATTTTCAGCGATGATCTCAAGCTTCGATGAAGCCACCGACAGCAACTCCAAAGAGAAGCTGCAATCCTCCAAGTTGTTGGCATTAGTGGATTGGACAAAGTATTCAACGTAGGATGGGTCTTCGTGATATGGGGTTCCGAGCTTTACTGGACCTGCATTTAGGATATGTGAGTCTGCACTGGAGAATGGAAAACGAAAGAAACGTGTACCGTTGAGAGCCGAATGGCTGTGTTGAAGTTGACGGATAACCTCCCGAGCAGAAACCTGTGGCTCCCCATTTTCTTGTTCTCCATGATCCACATCAACACGAAGGCGAACGATTGATTTTTTGACAGGGTTGAAACGGCGATCTTGCAAAAAGAGGGCAACCGAGGCCAGTTCCTACAACATAAATTGAAGCCGTTTGAGTGGATGATAGTCAACCGTCAAGACAAACCTTGGAACCCTCCGCGTTCTTCTGCAAATTGTTTCCATGGTTGTCAGGTTGGGCGAGTTGGTGAGTAGCAGTACCGATGGCGTCTGACTGAGGTTGATCGGATGGGGTAGCAGTTGACACTGCTGGCGGTGTGGCAGATAGCGAAGTCAACGGCGATCCTTCGACGAAATGATCCGGGCTTGAAAACCCATTTGCACAATTGAGCAACGCAGCCTTCATTTGTTTCATCGTCGTTTTTGATTCATTGAAAGAACCGCCAGGCCAGCAGTCGATTTGCCTGCGGATTCGGTCGGCAAGTGCATATTTCTTTAGGCCACTGTTAAAATTTAGAATTCTTCCATGGGAAAGCAATTATTTGGATACCTACGCGAGATCTTCTTCAGTATATGGAGCCATTGACGCGACAAAGCGCCTGTGTGTGGGGAGGAACGAGAGTGCCAGAGCAAGTGTCAGAGTTTCTCAGATGATTCAAATCCGATGACATCACCTTATTAATGCTTGTTGGGGGGGTGTTGACCCTCATTCGTGGGCTATGATCTTTTACCGTTTGGGGTAGGAGGGACCAAACCCTCAAACGGGGGCCGTGGTTCGAGTGTCGATCACAATCGTGATTCAGTCCCATCTGAGGGGGGTACAAAATTGAGCTGTGTTCGGGGCACATGAGCTGCGTCTGGGGAAAAGAGAATTTAAAAAAAACCCTCAAACGGGATTGTCGAACCTTTAGTCCCATCTGAGGGCTACACAAACTAAGCCTCACTCGGGGCATCGACCTGCGTTCGGGGTTCAAAAAATTGACCTGCGTTCGGGACGTCGAGCTGCGTTAGGGGCAAAGATATCTGGGAGGAGAGAAAAACCCTCAAACGGGGTTGTCGAACCTGTTGCTTATGCGCAGTCCCATCCGAGGGTCTGCACAATCTGAACCTCACTCGGGGGCATCAAGCCACGTCTGGGGCGCAAAAATCGACTCGCGTTCGGGATATCGAGCTGCGTTTGGGACAGAAAGATCAGGACTACCCGTGAACAAGGAACAATCCTATCTACCTTCCTTGGTTTGTCTGAGTCTCGTTCATCGTCCCATCCGAGGACCACACCGGCTTTCCAGGTCCATCCCACAGACACAGCGAGCGAATCCTAGCAATTTCTAGAGGGTACAGACGACAGGCGGGTACGGACGAGCGAGTAAACGACGAGGGAGGGGCGAGGTGCCCAGGCGTGATGGCGCGTGTGACCTCAGCGTGACCGCCCACCCAAGGGAGGGGGTGCCCGGGCATCACGGGCGTCACCACGGGCACCCAGACACCTGTGATACATACTAGTACTCAGAACTTTAATCATTTCTCGGATCGGATAAAACATGATCATTATGTGGTAGACCAACCATGAAAATGTAAACCCCACGGAGTACTATAACTGACTCAGAATCTGGCAGTCGAGCATAAACCATTGCGCAATAACTGCGGCAGGGATATCTCCCTCCTGAACACTTGAGATTAATACACATTTCACACCATTGTATCTATAATCCCTTGAAACCCCAAAGTTTCGATTGTAGCCGGCTATGAAGGGAGATGGGACACACGAAATCACCCTGTCATTACTTACTTCAAATCGTAATTTGTGGGCACACTCGGAAACTCAATCCAACCATTCAAGTTGTCGCCAAAGTTTGTGAATCCCGATAGACGATCTCGTGTTCCAGACTACATATATTTTTACTTGTCCCTGTTACCCATCCGCGGATTCTCCAGACTCAGAATCTGTGGTAAATTCCGCGTACTCAGGATCACTCTCATTACCCACATGTTCTCCGACTACCTTCCCACCCAGGCGCAATTCCTTCATACCTGGAAGCAACTCCACTTCTTCTGTATCAACCATTTCGATTGCTCCAAAATGTCCAACTAGCACATTTGCTAATGGTTCATCAGGGTTGGTAACATGACCTGCATCAACAAAACTGTGAAGGAGCCAGCGGTAAGAATCCCAGAACGTATCATAAGTTATTGCAGGGCTGCCCATCACCTCGTAGAAAGCAGTTGCACGTTCATGAAATATCGGCGGAGTCAATTCGAAAACAGCACGAGGGACATATTGCTGTTCTAAGCGATCAAAAAGGTCTATTGGGACTGGTATCTGCCGGAAACATTAATAGAAATTCACATAGGCATACTTAGATGGAACATGCCAGTGAACATACCTTGAAATCAACGATATCATATTTCTCTGGCTTTTGCCGCATCAACTCAGGTATCCCATGTGGAAGAACCTTCTTCGTATTAGACCGTGAGGCAGCTCGATTGCGTATGGTGATCCATTTATCAAGCTCACTCTGGAGCCATGGAATAGCAAGCCAACGAAATACTAAGCTGATTAGACACATATGAGTAACATTTAATCCTGTAAGACGAACATCGCGTACTTTTCAATGGGTTTCGTGACATCATACCAGCCCTGGTTAACTCCTGATTTGAAGAGATCTTCATAACCAGGTGCAAAGTCTCGCCGGAAAACAGACCAGTTTGCCTCGCTCTTCACATTCGTTTTGTTGCGCTTCCACCGGTGTTGAAGAGTACCATTCAGGCTGGGATCGAGTTCATGGCGTGCTAAGGTATGAATATTTGCGACGGTATAATTTTCGCCTCCGGGGTCACTTTGGCAAACAAGGGGAATGGCTATTGATATGCCACATGAGGAAAGGGAGTCATGAATTGGGCAGTTTAGCTTACCGCCATATTTTCGAACCGTTTCGAGATAATATGAACCGATGAGGCGAGGGTTTTTATTTGTCCACCACACCTTCAACCAGTTGTTGAAGCCAATAAATGGGTTGATACAGTTGTGAAGCCATAGACCAAAACGAGGACCCCACTTATCATGCTGATCGAGACACCACACGTTGCTGACACCCGCCGCATGGAAGCGCCTGCGCTTGAAGCGCCGATGGCGGCGGGCCTTGACAGCGTTTGGCTCGGTTCTCTTTAAATATGCCATAATCACCTCTCTGCATTGATTTAGAATAGATGGAATATCAAGCAAGGATACACGTACCTTGGTGCCCGAATACCAAACTCCATCCTGAGCTGCTTTCGTATTGTCTCTGCCCCTCGTGAAGGATAGGATTTGCGTATGGTCTGGATCGCACTTGCAATTGATTCGGATGTATGCTGCTGTTGGCGTGTGGACTTGAGTCCCCATTTTTTTCGCAATCGTTTGATGCTTGAGGTACTGGGTAAAAGAGAGAGATGAAAATCAACGTTAGAATGAAGGGCTGTCTCGCACCTAAGCCCAAATTGGCCCGTATCATAGTGATCCTTCATGTTGGACTCGATCTGTTTGTCGTTGAGCCCGAGGTGGTAATAGAACTCGAGCGATGGGCGAATGCTGTGCTCTGGTGCTGAAGAATAATCAGTGGAGTGGCCCAGACAAAATCTCAAAATCACTCACGCAATGGCTTGTGTTGATTTGGCATTGCAACCTAGCACACTGCTTGACGTTCCTCTGGTTTTTCTATCAACATTTTCAGCTTCCAGAATGTTCCAGGATCCTCCTATACCGTGACAAACCGCATTTCGCCCCCCTGAATGCCAAAGTGCAAAGTGGCACAGATCAGAACGCTTGCGGAACGCAAACATTGACGCGTTGATATGGTCGAACCATGAACGAGTTGAAGCCGGAGTCCGTTTCTAAAATGTGGCCGTGATTTATCAACAAGTAAATTTATAACCTAGAAATGCCATTCTAAATAATATAACACGAATTGCTGAAAATAAGTTAGCAAAGTTCGGCAAGGCCCCGGCAGAACCAAACTTTGAGCAGATCAGTGCCGCTTTCCATAATTAATGTCCGATAATCGATAACGGGTAATTTCCGTTCGGCGGACAACGCAGAAAGTCTGAGATTTGGGAAATCCGAATGTCCGGCTGTCCGCCGCGTCCGTGTGTCCGGCGTTTCCAAGCATCACACATTCCGTCCCCGGCGTGTTCATCAATCGGCGAATACTATTACTAATTATGGTATCAGCGAGCGTCATCCTACGTCGTATAAGTTCAGTTTGTCAGCACTCTGGTCACCAATAAACCTCTGGTCACCAATAAACCTCTGGTCACCACCACGCTACTCATATCCCGCCACCAACGTAACCTGTGCCACCCCGCTGGACGTGCATTGCCTCTCCGAGTCCAGGGTCCAGTTCACACTTGGTTTGTATGTACTTAATAGCGACTTACAGCCGTTTGCGAAAAGGTTGGCACTACCAGATTCGGAAATAAACAAAACACACCAAAACCCAATCTTAGGGTTTGGCTCATCCTTGGCTCATCCCTCGGTAACTGGGCCATTTATCATCATAAGAAGGGCCTAATATTAGTCAAATAGAATATCCTTACAACTTTTAGAGAGGTTTGAGCCCAGTATATCTCAAAATATGTAAAAAATGACATCTGGTGAAAGTAAACCCTAAATTCATTCTGGAAAGTCCTCACCACACGACTAATGAGCTTCTGAGTGTGATTTGGGCCACAAAACTTTACCAGAGACTACAGAGCAGTCCTTTTTATACTAAGAAGCATTTAATTAAATTTCTGCAGCCTTTCAGCATGCTAAAACGGCGAAGTCCCAATCTAGGGTTAACGTTCATTTATTTACTTTCCAAATTTGGCAGTGCCAACCTTTTCGCAAACGGCTGTAA
>Ga0307517_10002988_pt1 | contig 26725 bp, 28 predicted proteins | sample 23_EM_MG_FD_194515 | JGI IMG/M metagenome (GOLD analysis project Ga0307517, IMG submission 194515) | Populus trichocarpa ectomycorrhiza microbial communities from riparian zone in the Pacific Northwest, United States - 23_EM | ecosystem: Host-associated > Plants > Roots > Unclassified | place... | reverse complement strand
GGGTGTGTGACTTCGGTATTGAGCCATCATGGTGAAGTCAAGCAGTGACCTGACACAGGTGAGCGCACGTCTGAAGGGTTGCACCTGCGTACTATCAGGCTGTCTCAACGCCACAGCGAGAACTCCCAACAAACAACGCCCGAGATTCCTCATCTCTTTTCCTTGCCACTGCGTAACCTCCCTGTAGGCCTTTTTGGGGACAAAGAATCCCGGGTAAGGGGGCAAAGCTTTCCAGGCGTCGTCGAAGGCCTGCTGTCGCGCATGTTTTTTGAGAAATCCCTGAATCCAGTCCATCATATGCTTGAAGAGTCCTAGATATATTGTATGGAGCATATCCGGCTTGTGCAGATCAGGCGTCGAAACTCTCACGAGTCCTTGAAAAACGTTTTGCCCCCTCTTGATACCATGAGTTTCATTCGTGTAGCGAGCGTGAGCAGCGTCGTGGGTCTCGGAATCTAGGGACGGGTTTTCGCGTTCGTAGCGTTCGTATCTTGCGTAATCTCTAGCACGATGGTGGCCGGCTCGGCTTCCTAATTCTTCTGGAGGCACCTCACATTTAGGACAGGCGTTGGATTTGATCCCGTGTAGGGTAACGTTTTCCATATGGTCCGCAATCCACCCTGACATTATCGGGAAGCATCTCCGGATCTTGCCGTCAGCACAATCAATAGGGGCGCCCTCCCGCGCCGCACCGTTCAATGGCGCAAAAATGAGTTCGAATACGCCACGGAGTGTGTCGGCATTTATCAGTCTCTGGAGTTTGTCGGCCCTAGAGGACTTTGCGAGCTTGGGCGGAATGGGCAATAGCCCAAGAAGCAGAATCGCCATTGATCCAGGTCTGTTACGTATTGTCGACGGAAGATTTCCGATCGTCATATAAACCGGCCATGCTTTCTTGTCTCCGGAGAAGTTGGTGAGATTCGTCTGATCTGACATCCCAATGATTGGAACCACAGTCGCCCCTTCCGGGAGTGTTTCCTGTGATCTATTAGTATGCTTTCACATAAAAGAGACTACGCGGCAGTACTTGGACGTCCCACCACCAGTCAGCCGTATGCATTTCTGCATAAATTCTCTGTCCGCTCTGGTCGTATTCACGGCGTGGCGCATAGACCAAGTCATCACGATAGGCTATCTGGCGAAGAAGATATCTCACGCAGTCTAGGACGTTCCGATAGAAGAATGGTAATGTTCTCTGACCGTCCTCCACATGTCCCTCCAACCATTGCAGATACGGGCTATACGGATCCAAGTGTCGGAGAAGATTCTCCAACGTATGCATAGAGCTATAGCCGACGGATGTCGAGTTTCCGATACCATTCGAAAAGTAATCGTTAATCCGCGTCTTTGAGACTTTGCTCTCAATGAACCAAGATGCAAGTTTGAAACCTTGTGCAGAAGCAAACGGAGCCCATGGGTTCTCGCACAAATCCCTGCATTCTTCCTTATACTCTTTAACCTCTCCAATGGCTTCCCCGGCGCCCGGATAATCCTCCTGTTCCGCAGCGACTGGGTACGTGTTGTCCTCGAGTACTTCTGTTTCGGGTTCCCGCCTAAGCGTATCATCAGGTGCGTCGCGCTCACTACCGGCTGTATCTCCGGCAGGATCTGATTCGTAGTCTGAATCGGAGTGTTCGATGGGTTCGTTGGCGTCAGATAGGTCGGTCCCCCGGTCGGTAAGGACGTCCGCAGGTGGATTCCGTATGGTGGATGCGAGTACGATATCGAGATTTGCATGCGCACTTCGCAAGTGTGTCTCGTATGCGCCTGCACGCTCGTATCTTTTGCGACAAAATGAACATTTGACCGGCATAATGGAATTCGGCGCCGCCGATTTCGGGAGTCCAGTGTGGGTGATAGTAGTGTGATGTTGTCGTCGTCTCGATGTTAACGCGTGCGGATGACTGGAGATGCTGGGCCTAGCGCTGTGCACACTGATCTATCACCAGCCGTCGAACAGGTTTAGCGTTGTGTGTCGCGACGTCACGTGGTATCAGCTGGTTATCATCTTGCGTTCACAGGAAACGACTGAAACACTAATGGACGCCCGAGGTGTCAGTTCTTGATGCATCTTAATTCTTGAAAACAATTCAAACAATTCATGATTCTTTCAAACCATCTTGAATGTCTGAGAGTTGTATATATAATGTGGGTTGATCACGACAGCAGCAAGTTCATACCAAGGATAATCCGACATCCACAACATCCACAACATCCACAACATCCTCTATATTCACAAGACTAGAATCTCCAAATCAACTATCAATATAAACAAACCCTCAACGGACATGGCGCAAAATATCAACATGCAGTACGTATTCATGCAAAATGCCAGAGTCCTTGCGCCGGGACAGACAGATCAACTCCCGCCAAGTTCGCTTCAAGGGGCAATCAGCATGCATCGCACCAACCCAGGCGGTCGAGCGATTAGCGATCATAAGCTAAACATGGGCTTCACACAAGTCCAGACTCAAAAGAAAATGTACACAGAGTGGCGGAACTGTGCGAAGGATCAGATGATAGCAAGGGGCTTTGCGCCAGCAGGGCGAACGGCCAAAGATTTCCCTGACGCCGACTTCCTGCCAATATGCACAGGCATGAGGACCTTGCGTCCTGCCTGCGATCTCATCGTCTCCGCAGTGGCAGCCAATGATATGCATCGTCTAGAGGATATCGAGGAGGCAGTCGTGGAACTGGTTAAGGACAGTTGCCGGAAGTTGAATGACACAAATAACAAAGGCAAAATGGTAGTGCCAAATCCCGCAATCCCCCCTGGGCAGGTCGTCGTGCACGCATCGTTACTACCGCCAGGGGCCCCAAATCAGTGGGGGGCTGCGACGACTATAGGGAACCCAGGTCAACTTCCTCCAAATCCTCCCCCAGCCCACGTCCCCGCAGGCGGACAACTCGGACAGGCTCCTCCGGGTGCGGCTGGTCCGAACGTCGCTGCTGCCGGACAACTCGGACAGGCTCCCCCGGGTGCGGCTGGTCCAAACGTACCGGCTGCACAGGTCAACGTCGCTGCTGCCGGACAACTCGGACAGGCTCCCCCGGGTGCGGCTGGTCCAAACGTCGCTGCTGCCGGACAACTCGGACAGGCTCCCCCGGGTGCGGCTGGTCCAAACGTACCGGCTGCACAAGTCAACGTCCCTGCTGCCGGACAACTCGGACAGGCTCCTCAGGGTGCGGCTGGTCCAAACGTACCGGCTGCACAAGTCAACGTCCCTGCTGCCGGACAACTCGGACAGGCTCCTCCGGGTGCGGCTGGTCCAAACGTACCGGCTGCACAGGTCAACGTCGCTGCTGCCGGACAACTCGGACAGGCTCCCCCGGGTGCGGCTGGTCCAAACGTCGCTGCTGCCCGACAACTCGGACAGGCTCCCCCGGGTGCGGCTGGTCCAAACGTAGAGGCTGCACAAGTCAACGTCCCTGCTGCCGGACAACTCGGACAGGCTCCCCCGGGTGATGTTCCTGCGGCGGGTCCGGATGTACCTGTTCAACCTGGTAATGATCCTGCGCACCCACAAATGGTACGTGATTCAAGTTCACCGGATAATGACCCTGCGCCGGCGCAAATGTTACCTGATCCACCGCATAATGGCCCCGCGGCAGTCCAAAACCAACCTGTTGCCCGGGGTTTTCGCCCGGCACCCAACCGTAGGCCCACAGGTTAGTCACTTCCTAAATCATCAGCCTGTTTCAGGTTTTTACTTACTGACTTATGAGATACAGATTGGAGCGCTCTACTTGGGCGTCCGCGCGCCGTGCGTATCGTTTATGTCCTGCCGTCGCGACGTGGTCTGGCACTATCCCAGTTTGAAAGGAATAAGGTAAACGTCGCCCCAAACTATAACTTACTCCATTGGCGTCCCCCTCATGTCAATGGGGTAGTGTTCGCCGAGTTGGATTCCTATGACATCCGTGGAATGTCAGCTATGATTTACAGATCCGTACCTCACCACCGAATCCGCTACATACTTGGCGCTACAGGCGAAGGGCGTAGAAGGTTACGTAGGTCTCCTATGCGAGAGTTGGATAGCATGGATTATGTCTTCATCGACAGCGATGAAACCGTAAGAGCTTGGCTCCTTTCAAATCCCGTGCTCGACGACCCGCTGGATCTCATGGTGTACTGTTACCGTGATCGGGGTTCAGAGCGGCAAGACACCCCGGCGCTGAGGAGAGTCGACTATCTCAATCAAAATGACGTCCGAAACTGGGCCCATGATCCGGCACAACGTATAGGCCAGATGCATTCCCGAGAATTATTCGACGACAGACCTGCTGATCGGGAGGGTAGTGATACGGACGACGCGCGTGAGGATGATACCTCTCATTTATCCGAGTCGTCCTCGGGCCTCTCAGACTCTGCGCATGGAAGTGAGATCCTCTTTACAATATTGCCACGTCCGCCTGTAGGACACGCTAAATGGCCGGCGAATCGTATCCCCCTTCTTGCCAAATCGTTGAGCGAGCAGAATCGACAGCTACCATTAAACGTCCTCCATCGCCCGGCTCAAGGCGAAGATGACCCCATGCACGGCATACAGTTCGATGAGGATTATCGCATGGAGGATACGCCCGAAAAACGGCGCTTGAATTACCTTATCAAGGAGTATCGGAGATCCGAGGAGACGCGGAAACGTCGTGCTGGTTTCGACGCCGAGAGCACAGAGGACCCTAAGTCTAAGAGAGTGCGTACGGGTGCTGGTCAGGAGAACTTGACAGGAGAACTGATGGATTCGATGGCGCGCCGACTATCGGCGATGTCTACCTAGATGAGCTGTGGATTAGTTGTCTGGACTGTCATTTCAAAGGGTCATTGATTGTTTCCTTTCCTTTTTTCGTTTGATCATTGTGTGTGTAGCTCAAAGCGATGTTTAGTCTCGTTCTTTCTAGATAGTGTTCCCGTCCCATATACGTGCAGAATGTGATGTTCCGGTAAACAGTCGACGTTTGTGCGCCAAGACTTCTGCCATTGACGATGCGGCTCTTATCGCGGCTCAAACCCTTGTGTGATCGCCAGGGGGGGGGATCATGCCGATTGACGATACACCACATCGTACCCCATAGGGTTATCACAGAACGAACCTCACACACACAAACGCCTGGCGAAATTCCTACAGTCCGACACGCCCACAGCGCCGCACATGTTGTTGTCTACGCGCAGTATAACAAGGCCACCTACCGCCCATCCTTCCCCTCCACACCATCAGTCTAGTGTTTACTTCCACACATCTTCTCCCCTCGTCCGTATATCAAATGGCTCGATTGAGAAAAACGCATGCCTCGGGGCAAAGGTCAAAGTAAGGACTATCTCTTGATCAATTTAAGAGTGCATTACCTTAACATTTCGGTGATTCCCAGAGGCCAAACAATCCAGCCCCCGAGGGTTGACGCCACGAGCGCAAAACGCCGAAAAAGCCATCCTCCGGCAGCTGCCATTCCCGGTGGGGCGTCAAGGACGTAAGAATTCTTCTCTGTTTAGCATGATCAGACATTCCAGAACGTCCAGATATGATCTAACTTTTTAACTTCAATAGTGGTTCATTGACGTCTGGTGCAAGACCAGCCTTTGAGCCAGCCGTGGAGGATTCGAGGTGAGGGTCAAACATACTACGCATATGTCAGCAGTTTGCGACCTAACCCCAGCAGGAATCAGGGGGCGCTATGGGGAGATATCCAACGCTAAAAGCTGGTGTGGGTTCTTGAATGCTCGCGAGCCTACAGCTCCGTCCAAGGGATGCCGCGAACAAGTCAAAGCATACATCACGGTGCTCGGGTGGAACCCTACGAGTCTGACTGGCACCCAAATGGACTCCGTACTCAGTTTCGCACGCTCCCTCACACCTGTCAAAGGCCGAATTAAATTAATCAAAACAAACCACCGCCCCGAAGACTTCGATGAAGTGGAACATCAAATAAGAGCGTTGGTTAGGGACACAGCCAAGAAGCTTTAGGCAACGAACGATCATCTCCATGCGGAACGGGCAGAGGATCCAATAGATGCAGAAGTGTGTGATGTTCAGAGTAAGTGTTTGCCCCCATTTACATTATGCGATTCTACGACTAGTACTCACAATTTTTCAAGTGGCCCAATACGATTGGGCCTCTCCGTACTGCCAAAGGCTGATAAGGATCAACATTATTCGACGAACAGGCACAACGAAAGCCGGGCACCCCTGCTTGCACTACCCCTGGTATGACGAAGACTCGTGCGGAGGGATTGCGTGGGGAGTCCTAGCATCACCGAACTTGCAATCCTTACGCGGCGTGCTCAAGCGACAACATGTGGAGGACCCCATCCAATATCCCCGATATCTCATCGGGGCAACTGGGCAAGGAGCCAGCGCGTTACGCTGGCGACCGTAGGACCCCCTCCCCCTCTTGGAGCTCATATTTTATATACAGACGATGACATCCGGGTGTGGCTGCTCGCTAACCCTGGCAAAGATCCTCTTGATCTCCTGGTACTGGAGTCACGCCAGGATCAGGGTGAGGGCCGAGACGAAACCCCGGTGCCAGCCTCCGGTGAACATCCATTTTTCGATCGTAATGGCTTGGACCGGTGGGGGCAGTGGGATCAGATCGGTGCTGGGGACGACTACGACGCCAACGACGAGAGTCTCAACGACGGCAGCGGCAGCCAAGACGAAGACAATGTCGATCACAGTCACCACGACGATGATCGGGTGCCCCTGGGACAGGTTCACCCGCCTGATCGCCATGGTAGAGACATTATTCAAGGTGAAGAAGTAAGTTTTCTTTAATTTTCATTCAACATCTTATCTAATCATATATCTAGGACGACGACGGGGACAGTGGTGAATCGGAGTGTGGGAACACCTCAGGGAGCGATTATTCTCGGGTCGGAGATCCACCAACCAGACGTACCGGGGATTCACGACACCGGGATTCAGACACTCGGCCATCTGACAAGGAGCGGGCTAGTGTCCTGAGGACAATTGTTCAAAAGGATCCCTGGCTTGCAAAACTCTTGAAGACTCTCGAACAAGAGGCTGTGGCGCCCCGACCAGGATCGGGAGCTGTGGCGTGCAGGACTAGAGAGCATCGTGGCCCAGGGCGAGGGCACGACGGCAGTGTAGACATACCTGCTGCCGAATCAGAGCCACTAGAAGATCGCGATATTCGTCGGGCCAAGTCCCCCACCCCTGCGCCTGAGACCTTTAGTCCAGCAGAGTCTACCCCACCTCCTCTGACCTCTTCTCACTCAGCCACCACTTCTCTTGCGCCTACGCCGAGCGTTCCTCATGATACCACAAACCCCCACCCACCCCAGCAAATTGCAGCAGGGGGATCTCGGGATACCCGCCCCCCAAATGCCACGAATACCGCCCACGCCCCCAGCCCCGAACCACACAATAAACCTGAACACCCGACGCGCACTGCCTCCCGACGTGGGAGAGGCCGTCGAGGGCGTCACAGAACATGAACTTGAACCTTCTTGCCACTTCCCGATTATTTTTTTCACGCCACCCGAAAAATTGCAGATTACATCTACACGCTTCCAAGACGTCCCGTATTCTCTTACCTTTTCGTGTACGCTACACACTTCTGAGACTTCTCACATTCTTTACATTTTCGTGTCCCTACCCCCTGTATAATAGTCATCAATTCCTTGTACCCCCTTACTTTGGGGTCTGGTATTCGCTACATTTACAATCTCGTTGCCAGTTACTGTATTTGTGCACATCGCATTAGTAGAGATGATCCGCCTGCATCAAATTATTCACCAGGTTGTATTCCTTGCATACAGATTTCAGGGTGCTGAGTGGTGCTGATTCGCTGTTCGGAGATGAGAGTAGATACTCCTAATCCTCTTTGGGCGTGGTGCGTGTTTTCCGTGCAAACTCGTCGTCAATCAATGGTGATTGCAGCTAGCTTTCGCCCAGCCAGCGACATTTGCGCCACCATCATTTCGCTTATTTTTTCCGACGCCTGACACCTGCGTGTGAGGTCCTCTGGATTTCAGCTCCAAAGCCCAACTTGAACCTTCACGATGCCAAAGCCCCATTTCGTAGAGAAAATCTCGACCTTCGGACTCTGCCTTCCTTGGAGTTCTCCCGACGACAGTATGACGTGTCCTATGAATGTTACGATTGTCCGTGTAGCGGGCGCCGCCATGATGGCAATCATTCCAATACAGATCGTAGGCAATTCTTTGACTCTCATACCGAGTGAGAGTCTCTGCATAGTTATGTCCGGTCCAGCGTGAACCACAAGGTTGTATTCCTCTCAATAAGTTTTCAAGGAGCTAAGTGGAGCAGATTCGCCGTTCGGAGATGTGAGTAGATACTCCTGATCATCCTCTTTTGGCGTAGTGTGTTTCCTGGGCAAACCTTGTCGTCTGCCCATGCTGCTTGTAGCTAGCTTTCGCTCAGCGCCATTGACGCCAGCGTGCTTTCGCCTTTTTTTCTGACGCCCGACCCCCGTATGTGGGGTCCTATGGAGGTCTTCTATTTCAGCTCCAAAGCCCAAGTTGAGGCTTCACGATCTCAAACCCCTATTTTGTAGGGAAATCTCCTGCATCGGACGTACGGTCTAACTCTCCTGACGACAGTATGATGTGCCCTACCAATGTTGCGATTGTCTGCGTCACTGGCGCGGCCAGGATGGCCATAATTCAAATACTGATCGTGGGCAATTCTTTCACTGTCATACCGAGTGATAGTGTGTGCATAGTTATATCGAGTCTGGCGTCAACCGCCTGCGTCAGATTATTCACAAGGCAGTACTGTATTGCTTGAATACAGTTTCGGTTGGTGTTGATGATTCGGTGCTGGGAGATGAGAGTAGATCATAATCCTCTTTTAGCGTGGTGAGTGTCTCGAGAACAGCCCTCGTCGCTAACCGATACTGCTTGCAGCTAGATTTTGCATGTCCGGCGACGTTAGCGACAGCTTCATTTCATCTATTATTTCTCACGATAGACCTGTGAGTCTTAAATCCTCAACCGCGGATATGGTATTGAAAGTTTAAACCCCTTTGTGTAGGCACATCCCTCCCTTGCATACCGAGTGATAGTAAGTGAGCCTACCACACCCCTAAATCCTAGCGTACATGTATAAGACCTAAGGCGTCCTCTTTGAGGAAAGGAAAATACTCACTCCTCGCTTCCACGAAACTCGACACATTCAATTATCAGATTGACTCGAATCTTTACCAACGTTCGCTACCCGTCCTATATCCCACATGCATCCGAATTCCAGCAGTCAGCCAGCACCCCCGGTAGGCAATCTTAACAGGCGCAGGCGCGACATCATACCCGACTCCATGGGGTCGAGTCAGCCAACTCGACGAGTGGGCAATCTCAGCCGGCGAAGGCGCGACGTCATACCCGACCCAATGGGATCGAATCAGCCAACTTCACGAGGGGGCAATATGAACGGGCGAAGACGCGACGTCGTACCAGCGGATAGGCTGTCCAGATCGGTAACACAACAGACCGAATCCGGCAGCTCCAATAGTGCTGAATCGTCGGGTCGTAATTCTTCCCAACCACCAATCGCGAGACGGCTTCTAGCACGACCGGCGAAGCGCCTCGGGAGTAGCACAATTCGGACCACAGCATATACTGAACCTGAGCTAGAGGCTGACGGACAAGGGCATATGGAACCCGTGCACCTCAGCGACGATAGCAGAGATGAGTATCAGATGTCACATCCGGGCGACGAAACTGAACCGGACACCAAACCTGAAAGAGCGATCCTCGGTGGTGCGGATGAGACAACACCTAGTGGTCGTCGTGGGCCACGATTGGTGGAGAGACTTGGACACAATCGCCCAAGGACTGTGCGAACTTCGACCAACTCTGGTTCACAGGAGGCAGCAATTGTCCCATGGACCCCCGCGGCCCCTGTGACCATAACTCCCGGTGGGCCCTTGTCCCCGACGACATTTCCATCATCAAACGTAGCACGGTATTCGTCCCCACTTGGCGTCCATAGCAGAACAATGTCTGGTATCTGGAGCTCGTGTCCACCAGGTGAACCGAGTACAAGAGGAACTGTGTGTGTCCAGCATGTAATTAATTCGGGGCGAAACACGGTGAGAGGCGTGGAGGGGGAAATACTAGGCGTAGCAATGGATCTGATGCTTCAGTACACCCTTTATGTTAACCCACTCCCGAACCCGGTTGCTTTGACGTCTGAGGTGCATGGTGTTTGGAGTCACGCGCAAGATGAGATTGGGGATGCTGGAAATATTGAACCGTCTTCGAAGAGTATAGAAATTGTAAGTCAGAGGTCACAACCATAAAGGGTGCTGCATTAACTACGGAAGATACGTCAACAACACTCTGGCGTGTGGGCGCAGTTCGTCCATTATATAAAAAATCATATACGGGAATTATACGGACTACCGGGCGACCCCTCTGCCATCGCTCGTAGAGTCGAATACCTTCTCGAGGATGACAGGTTCATGTGCCCCTCAAATGGGTATGAGGTGTGTATCGCCCTGTCGCCCGTCGCCCAACCAGGACTTCCAATCACGACTGACTATGACCTGGATGCAGCCTATTACATTCCGGTTCCTCGTGCCTTAGATTGCCGACGCCATCTATGGTAAGTATTTCAATAGCAAGAGAAAGCTTGGGATGGTAGACCCGGAATTCATCAATTGTGTCAATCATACGATGATGAGTCTCACCTTTTCAATCCTGTGTCATCAACAACGCGCATATCGACTTGGGGTGCATCAGAATCCTCCGGACTTCAAGCCTGATGCAGTTGGAGGTTGGAGACCCTCAATGTCCCCCCCGTCCTTGGTTTTTGTTCTGATGACTAACCAATCTTGCAAGACCTTTTCTTACGGCAGAAGAACACCTGGCGGGCAGTACAATGGCCAACGCAGCAACTCATGCTCAGGAATCTGCGTGAGAGGATCACAGACAGGATCCAGCAAAATCATCGTATGATTGAGGAAGGTTGTGAAGGCTTTGCTGACAATCATGACGCAGTTCATGCCGAGCTGGAGCGTCAGCTATCGAGGGGTCAGCTATCCGGCCGCAATCCAAGCCGAGCTGCTCTGCGGGAACAGACACCGCTCAACAATCACGCCGGGGGTTTAGTGCACTACCGGCAGAGTCAAGATGCATCCCAGGGGAGCGAACTGTCATTTGACTACAACCAGACGTCGTTCGCCCAGGCGCTTCAGATGCTAGATTCAGATCTGGTGAGCCTATGTAACTCACAGGAGCTGACGCTGCGACTAGCGCTAGAGGGGCCAGTGATCCTGGGTTTCGCCAGTCGGCTATCGTTGAGCCTGGACGACTCGCTGGAACGTGGCGCAGGCGTGGGAGAGAATGGTTTTTTGTGGACTTGGCGATGTGTGAACGGTTGAGTTTATGGAATTTGATTTGCAGGAAATGTGAACTATTAGATATCGGTTGGCGGATCTGTGGAGCCGTGAGGACAATTTGGGGTGTATTTCTGAGCGAGATCTCAGCGAGAGCTCAGAAACGCAGAATCGCCGTGGCCTGGGTGTCCTGGACGCCCTGGTCACCGCAGTAGACTAGTAATAATAGAATATCAAGATGCGGATGAGGTTCAAAGTCACGATACAAGGGGCACCAGCGCCTCGAAGCTTTTGTGAATGGCACTTAGTAATACAAATGAATAGTGGAGTCATCGAGACGGCGTCTGGAATATGTGTACTATCACGAAGCCGTCGAGAGTATGCATGTGAGCTATCACGACGTCGTCAAGACGGCGTCTTGCATATGTGTGCTATCACGACGCCGTCGAGAGTATCCAAGCGAGGCATCACGTTGCCGTTGCGACGAACATTTGAGCTATTTGGAAGGCATTGGGAGCCTATAGCCAGACATGGCAATTGATGCACAGGGGGTTCAAATATCGCTGTGTAGCATCCGGAAGACAAAGCATCCGGATAGTCTTGCGGAAGCGAGAGTGGAGTTGGATTCCACCATGACGAGGGAGGCACAGGAAGGAGATCGTCGGGATGAGGGACAGCTTAGGGTCTGAGGGCATCTGGACGCATGCGCTTGGCGGTGGACGTCGTTGGGACGTTGAGGACGCAGGGGTAGATAGGGAATGGCGTCCGGACGTGACGTCCGGCCTACGTCGCGTCCAGAGTAACGGTTAACGTTCTGAGCGTCCTGAGCGTCTGATGCATTGGACGCTCAGGACCCATATAATAATTTTTGCTGATGTGGGAGCATAGCTGTGGTGACGTTATTTTCAGAGATGGCTGTTACTATCCTTACGGAAGCCATTAAGCTTATCTGTCCCGTAACAGTGCCATCGGGGCTAGAGAGGCCTCCGACAATATTACCGAAATATTTGTTGCGTAAAAAGCGTTCATGATCCACCTCGTGACGCGGTTCCAGAACTTCTGCATTTTGTTCAACATCGTTTTTGAGGGCACAAGGAATTCTGCGCCATACAGCAATGGCGGTAGGAGTATGCCCTTTGCTAGTCTCCGAGCCCCGTACGGTGAGAGGCCCTTACCAGGGAGTGAGAGTCTTTGAAATCTCGAGAAAGCCCCCTGCGCCCGGGAAAGCCTCTTTGTGAAGTGTGTTGCTGTTTCTCCATTGTCCGCCAACCAGTAGCCCAGCCACTTGACTACGGACCCTGCTGGATTGACGACATGTGATTGTACCGTTACGCTGCTTTCGCATCTGGCGCCCTTTTCGCGCCTCTTCCTCCACTGCATTAATTCTGTATTTGCCACGCTAAAGGAGAGCCCGCGAGACTGCGCCATTGCTCTCACCTCCGCTCCCTTCTCCTCCAGCATCCTTGCGTTTCTTTCCCATGAATTGCTCACCAGCTTAAGCTGAAAGTCATCAACATATGATGTTGTAAAGAGCTCTGTTGGTTCTCCTGCCAAGTGGAGCGGTTTGACATATATGACGAAAAGGAGGGGGGACAAGGGGGAACCCTGCGGAATTCCCTTATTTACCGCATGTGTCCTTTTCCGGCTGCCTGTGTATGCCAGTGATATGTTTCTGGTTGTGATGAAGTTCTGAATCCAGTCTATTAGGTAGTCCGGCACCTTATTGTTTTCGGAAAGCCTATCTAGCAGTTTTCGGTCCTCTATGTTGTCGAACCCCCCCTTCACGTCCAAGAAGAGCAATAAGACTTTGTTTTTCGCAAATTGGCCTACTTTGATCCAGTGTTGTTGAGAGATCGCCGCGTCGACAGTTGATCTGTGTGGGAGGCTACATTTTTGGTTTATGCAGTACAGTCCCTCAGCATAAGCTATGGTTAGGAGGCGGTTGTTTACTACTCTTTCGACGATTTTCGAGAACGTTTGCCTTAGGGCTATGACTCTAAACCTTGTGCAATCCACGTAGTCTGGCTTGTTTGGTTTCGGTAATATTACTCCAGTCGACTCTCCGAGCATGGGGGGGTGAATTCCCCAAGTCAGCACGTCTTTTACCAGCATCGGCAATATCTTCGGGTTTACTGAATAGATCCCCTTCCAGACCCCATACATTACTTGGTCCGGCCCTGCGGCTGATCTCCCACTGCATTTCTTTAACACTTCTGAGATTTCTTCTATCTATTGCAGGTCGCTTTCCTGGTCTAGGTCGTGTTTTCTCGCTGGTGTGTGCCCCACCGGGTTGTCGCGAGGCGGGAAGAACTGTGACATTATCGTTTGTTCGGTACTCTCGGGTCTGCTGTTCTGACGCCCAGGAACCCTATTCGGCACCGGTATCTTTGTGAATTGGTGGGCTATCCCGACGTTATTCTGCTTTACTCAGGCAAGGAAATCATCCCAATACTTCTTCTTCTCTCGGATCAACGCTTTCTTGTATGTTCTCTTCGTCTCGTCTCCTTCGTGCACTCCAGTCCCGTCATGTCTTGTACTCCGGGCAGCTGCAGTGAATATCTTCCTCAACTCTGTCAACTCCTCTGTCCACAAAACCTTGCACCACCGAGTCAGCCTTTTGATTGGTGCCCAGCTCCAGGCTAGATGGATGAGCCTTCTCAGACTGGTCTGGAAGTTCTCCTCCGCATGGGCTGCATCTGTAATTGGGACGTATCCCTAGTCTTCGTTACTGGACTCTTTGAGTATGGCTTCGATTGTCGGGTTGGGTTTTTCTTTATCCGTGCGCCATTTGACTTTTTTCCCAGTCGGGGGCTGGTTTTGCCAGCTCGATCTCCTCTGAGTCTATCTCAGTTACAATAGCGATATGATCCAGCTTGTCCTTTGGGTTATATCTCTTCTTCTCGATATCTTATTGAACATTGCCGCATTGGCCATTGAATAGTCGATAACGGATGGTCGATATATCATATCGTTATCCGGGAATCTCGTATAGATTCCTGGCGTGTTTAGTATTATGTATCCACTCAGGGCTGCTGTCGTCATATACGTCTCCCATTCCTCCTTTCCAAGCTCGATAAGACTCTCATGGGGTCTGTTAGGGACGTATGTACGTTTAGGTCACTGACTATAATTGTCGGTTTGTTCGTTTCTCTGAAAAGAGATTCCGCTTGTACTGAGTTTCCTTCTTTCGTTCGCCTGTTGTAGGCGTTGACTATACCGGCGGATTTGCTCTGACCAACTAGCTTCTCTTCCTTCGTAAAAATTCTCAAATACAATACATTCTCAATACAAGCAAAAATTACAAAAGAAATTTCCAATAGCACTCTCAAACAAATGTAAGTACATACTCGAACTTTCTCCGTTTTCTGAAAAATGCACTCATATCTTGGAGCCCTTAGGGGGTCTCCATTATAACGTGGTGGGTCTTGAACACATACGAAGGAAATATCAAAATTCTTAACAATATGAAATAACGTAATAAAAGCATCATTGCTCCCTCTGCAATTATGCTGTGCAACTTTCAATCTCACTCTTTTCGTTTCTGCTCTTTTAGGGCTACCCTCCATTACGGCCAACCGGCCTAATTTTGGGTGTCCATCCTACAAGGATCGGCTACGGAAGCCATCTGCTGATCATATTTCCTCTGTGCTTCCTCCTCGACCCTGATCTTCCCCAGGCACTCTCTGTCCTTAGCGGAGTGTGATCCTTCGCAGGCGGGGCATTTTAGTGGAGCCATGTCGCAACATCCCGGTATGAGTTTCTCGTATCTACGGCAGGCAGTCTCAGGACACTTGTGGTCCTCCTCGCGGTGTTATAGGGAGCAAACAGGGCATCGATTGCTGGATTCTTTGCACCCCACCCTGGGGTACCCATATTTCCAGCATCTTGTACCTTGTGTGGTTGGTGTTGCGTGCCACATAATTTTAGCCTCGTTGTGTTTACCCATGAAGAGGAATCTGGGCTTGAATTTCGGTGCATCTGCCTCGGGCATCTTGACGATGATTGAGGTGGCTTTCTTCGCGGGAGTCTTGCTCTTCGGTTCTTCCTTAAGAAATTTAGCAAAGGTCACATTGACTTTATAAGCTTTCGTGAATTGCCCCTGGATCCTTGCATCAAGGTCAGTATTGTTGTCAGACGCCGGGTCGTAAAAGATTCCGCGGACCATCAGGTTGACGTCCGTTGGGACTCTTCGGAACAGCATGTCATTTGATCCGCCTGTTTCGACCGCACAGTTGAGTGATTCGGTCATCTGTTCAACATATTTCATGTACTGTCCGGCGTCGGTGCCCGCTGGGATTGTTATTGTGATAGTGCCGTTGACTAGATTGGAGTTGACTTGGAGGTTCACGGGGACGCTACAGGCACACCAGATTAGGGTGTCAGCCAGCGCAGTTGCGATTTCCGCATCTGCCTTGATGGGGTCGGTCAGGGGTTTTGCGATGCTACGGGTGGCAAACATCTTTCTCTTCGTCGCTCTTGAATTTTTTGCTTTCAGTGCCCTGACTACCTTCCAGCCTGCGGGGTTTTCGTCCAACTTAGTATTGTCGTTGCCATCCCTGGCGTTCTTCGCTTGGGGCTGCTGTGGGGGTGTTGGTCCGGCCCTTCCTTTCCTTTGCCTGCCACGTTAGGTCAGGGTTTCGCGATTGGATTCGTTGTTTTGTTTTGCAGCTTGAGCGTAGCTTTTCGTTTCCATTTCAGGCCGTTGTGTCTCAGCCTTCTTGGGTCTATCATTCGTTTTGCTGCTTTTCTCCACCGTGCGCTGGTCTTGCACCATCCCTGTGAGGTTCAGAATGTGTGTGGTGAGTGTTTTGACCTGCTGGGTGAGGCCTAAAACCAGCTGCATCATCGTCATTTCCACGTCAGTAATCGCTTTACTTGCCATCCTTTGGATGGTAGTCATGGCTTGTGAATCCCTTTCGGGGCGGTGCGCGTGTTGGTAGTCGAGAACTAATTTCATAGTTTGTGCTTCACCCTTTGCCTTCTCTTTACCTTTTGGTGTGGGAGTTGTGGGGGTGGAGGGCCTATCCATATCCATTGCACCAGAAGAAACCATGTTCTGGTATGGGGTGTGGGCACTGTATTCGTGTAACCTGACCAGTCACGTTATGCGAAAAACTCGAGATAGTTATGTGGTGTTGAGAAAAGTGCACTTTGCACTTTAGAGGAAAATAGGGGGAAGAAGCTTGGTTCCCAACCCTTGTACCCAATTCCAGTACTAGTACTAGTACAGTCCTTAACAAGCGGTTGAGGACGACGGAAACGGGCGGGCTGGGAACAGGGGTATTTATGATAGTACTAGGGGTAGGGGTGAAGTATTGGGACAAGCAGGGGTAGCAGAGGCCTGTGCATATACCGTAAAACCCGCCAAACTCGCTATGCAGCCAAGAATATTGTGGGCGGAATGCGACAGGCACGACATGCACTAGTGTGAACAATCGTGGAAAATGACAACAACACATCATGAGTATGATACTGGTACTGAAAGTGTTAGAGAGAAAGCTCTGGTAAATTCCCTGTTATTGCTATCCAGATATCAAGAAATAAAGTGCAAAAAGCAACTGCGACAATACCACTAGAACCACAGTCATTCAATATGACCACAACTTGTCGGGGACCTAAGCCAAATTCTGTGGCTGAGCAAAAAGTAGCAATACCGAACCAGATTCAGCGACCCTGCCAATCCTATTCACGGGCAAAAAAGCTTCAAGTACTCAACGTCCTTCAGGGTCAAGTACCTACAGAAGTTGAATCAAATACCAGGGGTTTAATTAAGGGATGTTTTGTGTTGATCATGGGGCGGGGCGGGGTGGGTTTTCACTTTGTGACGCGGTCGTTACTCCGGCCCGGGGTCAACTGTTGGCCCCTCCTCCCCGCCTGGATGACACGGGGCCCTGGCAGGACTATGGGGCGGGGCAGGTATTTTACTTTCTCCGCCAATTGCCTAGACGGCCCCTGTCTTCTCATCCGCCACTCTTGCCCCTGTGCGGGCTCCACTTATTTGTACGAGTGATATTCTGTGACTAAACAAATAGCTTGTTGAAATCTAAGGGGTGTTTGGCCTCTCAATTCTGATCTGAAATCACAAATTAGAGATCAGAATTGGCGGACCAAACACCCCCTAATTATTTTGTATATCTAGTATGATGACTCCACTATTAGGATATTCCATATAGCAATCCGGCAACTATCTCAAAAGATAGGATGTGAATATAGTGCTCACATTATCATTATGATTTGGGCTTCTAGTTTCAGATAAATTGTACTTGGAAATTACTCTCAGTATATAATTGTAAGCGTATGATCTAAGTAGGTTTCTAAGTACTTCTACATAACTTTAAGCGTATAGTTCTATAGTTATGCATGCACGATTCCTATCCTTCTGAGTATATGGTCTCCCGATTATCAGTTCGTGATATCATTCACAGATTATGGCTTTGGGCTGATGGCTTTGGGTGTTGAGCTTTGGGCTTTTCATTCTAAGACTATTGGTTTAGGCGGCACATCTCATATCGCTTGCAAGCCATCCACCCAAATACTAGCCACTATTTAAATCTGGTCTGAGGTTCAGCCAACCACTTACCCTAAACTTGCAGATAGTTGGGTATACTGGGCGCTCACTATACTGTACAAAAAGCAATTGTTTTAGGTGAATCTCTTTACATGCTTCCTCTCCCGTATTTTCCTCACTTTTTGAAAATTGGCCATGTAACCTCCTTGTGATCCGTCACATTCTGGTTTTCGACGAGTTAGCATCCATGATTCCTTATTGCCCCCGCTTGCGATAGTTTCAAGTCTTTACCTTCAAGTACTCCTTTGGGCTCTGCTTGATTCTAATTCATTGATTTACCTGCTCTGTTTTATCCTGTTCATCAATCTTTGAGGTTCCTCATCTTCCCCTCTGCTTTGTTCTTCCTTCGGTCGGCTTGCCCTCTGCTTCTTCCTTCCTTTGGTGGTTATCGCACCTGCTTCTTACTCCTTTGGTTGAGGTTGGCGGTTTTCCTCCCTTTGGTGCGGTCGAAAGGTCGGTGGTTTTCATTCCATCGGTCGGTTAGTTGTTACAGTTGGTCTTCCTGCAGTCAAGTTGATCATCATGGTTAAGCGAGCTTCCTCAACCTTTTCTGCCGCCACAGTGGCAAGGTTGGGTCTGGCTCTCGGTCGCTCGGTTGACAGGGCTTTGGCCCTTGAGGCTGAGGTTTCTCGTCTCCGGCACCATGTTTCCCTCCTCTCCCGTCAGCTACATTTGTCGGCTTTGGAGCTTGAGTCCCTCCGCCGTGCGCTTGATGCTCTTCGTTGAGTCGCTCCCCTCTCTTGTGAGGGTGACGGTGCTGACCCCCCTTCTTTCCGTGAGGAGGTGGCGGATGTAGTGGCGGTACACGCCCTGGTGGCTGTGCCTGCTGCATCTATGGTGGCGTCTCTCGGGGGGCATGTGGCGGCGTTGTTGGTAACCACTCTGGCTTCCGCTGTCAGGGCACAGGAGCCTGAGCCCCATGTGGCTGAGCCAGGGTTGCCGGTGGTACAGGTTGAACGGTCGCCTTCAGCCGATGGGGCTGTTGCTGGACATTACCCCGCGTCATCTGCGTTGGGTAGATCATGAGGGTGGCATGGCTTCTCGGAAGACTCGGGTGGTTGAGGATATTGTTTCCTTGTCTCATTGTCCAGTTCCCGCTGGTCGTAACGGTTCTCCGGTGGCTTCGGCTGCTGGGCGTGGGGGATCCGATCGTCATACTGGTGATCCCGGTTTCATTGCCGTCAGCCGTGGTCGGTGTCGGAAACAGCGTGGCGGGTGGCATTGAGATTGTATTGGATTACTTTTGTCGTGTTTGCGTGACCAGTTTACCCGAATCCGGGCTTGGTTGTGGCTATGACCTCGCTTACAGTATTGTTTGATGGATGGCTATGGGAGGTGGATTTACTTTGTTTGTACCCTAGTTGGGTGGTTTATTTTGAGATTCCCGTGTGCTGGCCGGATACTCGTACTTCAGTCTACGAATCGTGCGGGTGGTACTTTTCCAGATGTACTGAGGGGTAGGCCCGGTTGGGACAGGCGCACTCCTTCGAACGTACTGCCATATGGTTGTGCAAGCCCGGATAGGTAGTGGCTCCATTAGCTCTATAGTCATAAATAACAGAGATTGCACTCCCCTATTTTCCCTCCAAGTGCAATTTGCACTTTCAGAAACACCACATACACTATCTTGAGATTTCCGCCTAGCTTGACCTGACAGGTTACATGAATACCACATGGATCCCTCAGTCACCTTCTTTGACTCTCGTCGTCGTCGCAAAAGAAAAGGCAAAGCGACCGACCCCCCCCCCCACGACCTACGGTTAGGAGCTCCTCTACTCAGAAAGGCGCCCCCACCCTGTCCCCTATTTTCATGCCACAAGGCCCCCCCTCACTTAGGTGACCCAGAAGCAACACAGTAACAAGCCTCCCACATATTGATGAGAGATACTTGAAAAACGCTCCTCCCCGCACCTACTTCCTGAACCTATTCCACAAGATCAACCAGGAGCTAGAGATTGTACCCCAGCCAGCAAAGAGAATATAGTCATGATAGAAATGATCCATCAGATCCATAAAGCCTACAGAACGGCCATCGATGCGCTAAGTGAACAGATGGAAGCCCTTACTCAGGAGGTTCGCACCCTCAAAAATGTTACACCCCAGCCTGATACCCGCACCCCGATACCCTTCACACTCCCGGCAACAGCCTCTGCACGACCCTCTGCCCACGACAGTCATCCATTGACCCTGCTCCAGGCTGCCCCGCCCCAATCGTGGGCCACGGTGGCCAGGAAGGGTAGGAAAGAAAAGCCTACGATGACTGCTAGGGCTGCCCACGGCCGGCAAAACCGAATTCCAACAACAGGCCTCAACTTAGGAAGGGTCTCACTACCCGAGAGCACCGCCTTATCATCAAACGAGAAAGGGAGCCACTCCCCACCTCTGCACTGGACCTAAGAGATGACATCAACTTAGCGCTAGCTGTGACCTACGTACAAACTGTCTCCCTCCGGGGTAACACGGTCACTCTTACCATGATGGAATCGATCAAGGCCACCTCGCTTAACAGTAAAGTGGGATCGTTCCTCCACCTGATACCTGGAATGGTTAGCGTTCTTCTGGACACCCCTGTATCACATGTTGTGGTGCACGGCATCCGCACCTCAAAGTCAATAGTGGAAATAGCTACGGAGCTCACCACTTTCAACACTGGATTGCCCCTCACTGGTCACCCAGATGGCGCACTACCGACGACACTAGAGCTGGCAAATCTGCCGCCACAGGCGTGATGACCATTACTGGCCCCAGGGCTTCTGACTATGTCGGGAAACGCCTGGCCGCCTTCTCGTCCACCTATAGAACCGAGCCGCGATTACGTTTCAACTCCCATACCCAGTGTTCCAACCGTCATGGCTACGGACACCTTAACAACAAGTACCCCAACCTAGCCACGTGCCGCTGGTGTGCCTCCGCACACCATACGGGTCATCATGCCTGTCCCACCGCTACCGGTCGAATACACGGCCGACCATGCAACCATACCTTCCTTAGGTGTGTGAACTGCAATGGCCCACACGACGCCCACACAACACGATGCCCCTCCCGCCCTATGAGTGCTCAGGACGAGAAGCCAGATGAAAGCGAGGAGGAGATGACCAGTTGATGACTTTGATTTGTGTTATGGTTATTGCGTAGACTTTGGGACTACATTTTATATTGTTTTTGAGACAGTGATGGAGTTTCTTTTGTTATATTAAGGTATTACTAGACTATACTTTAGGGTGCATGCTGGAGTTTTCCTGTAGTTAAATATGAAATAAACACAAGGATTTAACAAAAATAAATAAATAGGTGAATACCTTGACCGTATGGTTTTGGGGGTATGGTTTTAGGTGTATGGTTTTGGGGATATGGTTTTAGGCATATGGTTTTGGGCATATGGTTTTGGCATATGGTTTTGGATATATGGCTTTGGGCCTATAGTTTGAAAGTATGATTTTGGGCGTATGACTTTGGGCACACAGCCTTGCAAACGAGGGCAGGCCAAGCTCAAAAGTATTTACCCATACTAAATAGAAAGATCAATGAATAGGAATATTATTATATATTCAGATGCATGCGCAACTTCTGCCAGCATTTAGGCATCTTATTGAACTCCCACAATGGCTTCTCCGTCTTCTCCACATATGCATCATGCACTGCTTGATGTGTAAAGTTGACAACACTATAGCGATTTCCTACACAAGAGCCAATATAATGTTCCACTGCATAGGGACACATGAAAATCACAGAACCTAGAGGATATATCTTAGTTACTTATTGGAATTGGATAAGATGGTCAGGGGTCTCTACATACCAGGGGTACAATCCATCTTGACTTCAAGCTCAGGAAAGCAGGCATCGCCGTCCTCAAAGTCTCCCCATGCTACTATAGCGTAAAACTCATGGTATATGTCCTCCCGATCCCCATGGTTGTTGGTATTCGTGTTGATGACAAATGAGCGGGCGGTCCATATTCCAAATGCCTTATCAAGATGGTCAGCTTTTCAATCTTAAATCATCTCATAGACTGCTTTGTAATTGGAATACTCCTCTGGGAGGAAAGTCCGAAAAAGAGCCTCAGCCGTTTGAGTCAACGGTAAATGCTGTTGGCCGAATTCTTTTAGTGCCTGAATTTTTGAACTTGTGTTATATGACTGGGCTGGCCCAAGTCCAAGTTCAATAGTCTGCGTTGGTGATCCCATTCGTGGAACGAAGGCACAGTGCCCAATGACACAGCCTTTTGTTCTCAAAGTACCATCCGGGTTATCTTCGCTGCTTTTGTTTCCTGCAGGAGAACGCAGGGTTGTAAGATTCTTCATACAATCACTCGCAGCACTATGAGTGGTTTGAGCGCCTTCCATCTCGCTTGACCCATATTGCTTCCGTGTACTGCTGACACCATCTCGTATGATCGGCCACTATATTCTGTGACGCAACATATTTGTGTACCGCCGGTTCAACTTGCAGTAATAGCCAACATGACTTGCTATTCCCAGCCTGGATTACACATCGAGACGCCTTGCCTAGAGATAGTGTAGTATATATGCCTAGTTTTAGCCCAAAGTATCAATTACTTACTTGTCTTTTATTATAACAATGTCACAGGTGATCGGGTGTAATTAGGGCTCATCTCTCTCCTTGAGACCCTCCTTCAAGGTGCTCTCCCACTGCTGGTTAGGCCACGAAAGGATTGAGTCCTGAACATCAAAATCGGCACATTGGTCGTATCAGACGCGTGGATGATTGGGTGTTTTCAATAGGTGGGAAATATTCCTCTTCATAGAATAAACCTTATCTATATCCAACTGTAGACATGGTTCCCCCAAATCTAATACAAGCAACGAGGAAATTAGTATATGCTCTGAATATAGATATGCGACTGAGTTGAAGCTGAGTACAACAATTGCTAATTTCAAGCCCATGCAGAGAGATAGGTTAAATAGCAGAGAATAACATACCTTTGGCATCCATGGTAGGATTTGGAATATCTTCACTTCCGTGTTCAGAGTTGTGGAGGCGATTCACAGCTTTTCTTCCTTCACGCTGCCACTTGCTCTTGTCAGCATCCCTCTTCTTCATTTTTGATAGCCCTGTCATAGTCTTCCGCAGCCACACAAACTCGCTCCAAGTAAGATTCCCTCCTGCTCAAAGCAGGATAGAATCAAGTGCGGTTATAATAGACCGACGATAAATGTATTTAAATGAGCTTGAGTGGATGGTGGGTAAGGAGAGACTTGGGTGGGCAGGAACTCGGGCAAGGAGGCACTTGGGTTCAAGAGCATGCAGCACAGGACATAGATTCAAACAGCGGCAGGGCAAATGGTTTCTGTGTTGATGAGAGAGAAGGGGGAACAGAAAGAATATAGGGGAAGACAAATCACGCTAGGATCTGACAAACTCGACTAACTAGAGTCAATACAACTAGCCTTTGCGCTAGTGCATATTATCTATGACACGATTACTACTGTATGATTTTGAGAGTATCCTTTTTCTGAGTATATGATTTTGTGTGTGTATGATTTTGTGTGTGGATGATCTTTCTGGGTGTATGATGATTTTTTTGAGCATATAATTTGTATGCTAAGATTGTTCTGTGCATATGATTTATGTACGTATGATTTTTCTGTGCGTATGATTTTCATAACGATCCTCCTGTTCCTGTAGCGTATGGTAAGAACTCGAAGAAATAGACAATGTATTCAGAGTTCTTGAATTTCTGGCTCTGAAAACATAGAATCGTTCTACTCACTCTTAGGTTCATTTGGGAGTGTATGTTAGGTGGTAGCTTCAGCGTGAGGTATTCTGATAGGTAGGACCAGAATTGTATCATATCGGAGAACTCGTTAAGAAGACACAGGCAATCTAGGCTAGATATAAAGGTTACTTCGGTAATGATAGTCGAAGTATTGGTAACGATAAAGTAGAAAACATATTATATTGATAAGATCTCGTCTCCCTGCTTGTTGTCTCTAATAGCAGCGAAGATGCTTCGATATTTATATTCTACGTCTGAGCAATCCCGGTATACATGCTAGCTCTATACTAACTAAGTGTCTTGCTCACAATTCTGTGAATCATCACTTGAGTGCGAAAACTCGTAGACCCTGAAAAATGTCTACGACACCTTTTGCTCCCATGTCCAACTTATCGGTCTGCGCTTCGGTTGTTCCCGATGGTGTGGAGACCTCGTCAGGTGTCAGCTCATCCATTTATCCGTTGACAACGATGGTTACGAATTATCTTGCCCCCGTCTCCTCTCAGGGTAGTCTAACTTGCTGGACAGAAGATAGGCAATCTGCTTTGGTTGGTTCCGTCCAGAATTCGATTGCAACTGCATGTTGTAATTGGGTCTTCTGGCATTACACGACTTGTCTTCGGGATCATACTTATGGGCTGTTTCCCTTGGACTCCATCTTTTACGAACCTGTCCTTTGTGCATGCACCCGATCCACTTACAGGGCATAGTTACCACCTTCATACTCTACCTGTCTTTGTAGGTACTAGGGGACTAACCTTTGTGCAAGACGTCCCATTACCTTCGACCCACTCTTCGGACTGTCTGTCTTCAAGTGTCTTTAACCTTATGCACCATGGTCCGATTCACCTGCCTACACTTGCATAACGTGCCCGAAGGTCTCCCCGCATACACCCTGCGAACAGGACTAAGTTGGACTGACGGCCGCAATGTATATGGTGTTATAAGATGTGTTCCATTGATAGTGGTCTTTGGTGTTGGGACACAACTACCCAGGCGGCCAGTGATGACGGGCCATCCCAACGCCGGGGCTGGAAGGGGGTGTTATCTTTTTCCTTCCAAGTTCGTGCGTGTCAAGGCACGGTAACTTTACCCTATAAATCCTTACGGGGAGTCTGTGCGCCTAACAGTGTACATGGGTGATCAGATGGATGAGGGTCAGAAAATAGACCTATCGGCCCCATCCTACATGCACTCCGCCGATTATATAGGGCATTTTCCAATCAATCCATGGCAGCTCATCAATCACTACGGTATACATTGTGGACTTGACACCTTCTCGGCATCTCTTGGCCACTAGGATAACTTAGGCGATAGTAAAAATTCCTTCTCAATTATTTTGTCAAATTCTATGAGTTTATAATTATTTTACAGCAAATTAACTTAGTGGAAACAGGATCCTTTCTTTTCTTCCCCCCAGTTCTGGCATGCTTCCTTGGTGGAACTCGAATCGTGGTATTAGTTCCTGTCTGGTCTCTTCCATGGGTTACACATATAACTAGTAGTGGTTCAGTGGTTGCCTATAGAGCCTTCAACTCCAAACAATCCGCTTCCAGGGGGCCTGTCGAGCCTGCAATGCAGCTGGGATTTTCGTCACACTGTTGGTCGATACTTTCAAGATCGCTCAGTCCTTCACAGGGAATCTGTGCCTCACCCTCTTTTGATCCTTCCTCCTCATCAGTGTCAGATGCAACGTACAGGATGACTGTACTATCCCTGATTCTTTCTTCGGGATCTGATTCCTCAGAGCCTGCCAATTGATCTACAGCTTCGTTTCGAGGTGATCTCAGCCGTGCATATTGAGATTCAACTAGTGCACGCTCAGGTAGTATAGCCTTTCGCTCTCTTCCAAATGCTTACCTACCATTCTGATCCACGAAAGCCTATTCACTGTCCTTCTTCTGTGATTCGTCTTCATCGGAGATATAGCCATTATCGTTCTCTAAACGTTTTTTCTTCCTATTAGCCCAATAATGATAATCCTGTGCTCTAGCAGCCATTTCTTCGATCTTCTCTCCCTCCTGTTCACTATAGTGACCTGCTAGATCTCTTCATAATTCTTTGTTCTTCTAGGATTTCACCGGCATTGACGATCGAATTGTACTGCTTTTGAGTCTTGAACGCTGATAGCGAATCACCTCTCTTGCCATACTAAACACCCGCTGTACTCCAACACTACTCACTTGACCAGCGAGAATATCCCTAGCCACCCAAGCTAAATTGCAGAATCTTCCCGCATTGACCTTTGAGCAATCCAGTATATTTGCCTTGTAAAAAATCTCGGCTAGGCAGGCCTCCCATGTGGGATTCATAAGCGCGGCGTCTGGCTCAAGGGGCTCAATCTCAGAATCGGTTTCGAGGTCGGGTAGTGCCTTACTGAGGATAATTGCTTTGTGTCTCGCAGAGTAAAGGTATTTGGATTGACAGTTTAGACCACTGCGTGGAATTGACACATCAGCTGCCTGATTATTTATTGGTGGATTGTACAGATCATAATATACTATGAACTCCTTTTTATATGACATCTCATACTCAGTATCCCCACTAGCATCAAGATCCCATTCTTGCAAAAGGGTGAGTTTGCAATAGGGATTTAGGAAAGTTCCGATGCTGAACAGAAGACCTCTTGGACTTTTCATTTTACCATAGTATGAGGGGGCCTTTAATTTAGCTTTGACTAGGCTCTCACCAATATCAACCTTCCATTGCATCTGCTTCCGTTCTGACTTGGAAATTTGCATTCCGAAATAATCAAAAATGTTTTGATATACGTGAAACACTCGATGAATTGTAACGCCACATGTTTTTGACATCCACAAAGTCCAAAATCTGATGGGTTGAAGTACCTTCAAGATGTATTCAATCTGCCTCCACTCTTCCAGGGTTAACCAGAGAGGCATAAACTCGGTATAGGTTGGTAACCGGTCTTTGGTGAATTCCTGTAGCTGTACAGATCGGTCCAACATATTTAGGGTTGATGTTAGGCGCACGGACTCCCCGTAAGGATTTACAGGGCAAAGTTACCCTACCTTGGCGCACACCAACTTCGAAGGAGAAAGATAACACCCCCCTCCAGCCCCGGCGTTGGGACGGCGCGTCATCAC
>Ga0307517_10002987_pt1 | contig 26728 bp, 15 predicted proteins | sample 23_EM_MG_FD_194515 | JGI IMG/M metagenome (GOLD analysis project Ga0307517, IMG submission 194515) | Populus trichocarpa ectomycorrhiza microbial communities from riparian zone in the Pacific Northwest, United States - 23_EM | ecosystem: Host-associated > Plants > Roots > Unclassified | place... | reverse complement strand
TACTTTCTAACAAATTTTCCATGTGGGATCACTACTATTTATGTAGATATTAAAATATACATTTGATTTTCCAGTGGTTGCCAAGGGGAGCCGCATCCCGGTGGCGAGCCGTTACTAGGTAAACGACATTAACTTGGGTGGTCCGGTCCGGTTTGAACTGGTCCCAGACCAGTCTTTATAAAAGATCGCATGAGTCTGAATGTCACCAAGCCCAACACTCGCTAAGAATAGAAGTATAGCTATACTAGGACCTTAAAGTCGCTTGTCACGCTATGAATCAACAGCCCCTCAATAGAAGTTGATATAATATCCTAGAGAGGATAATATGCGGTGGAAATACGATTACCTGATGGATAAGTCACATCCAAGACCGGTATTGTGGCATGTGGTCATGTAATATCACTCACTTAGTGAAACAAAAATGGTGCAATACTGAAGAACCGATTTTCGCCACCCCTAATCTAAGCGAGGCACTATCTCCACCATATAATTCATGGAAATAATAAGTTTAATTAAGAAAAGCTTTACTTGAACATAATATATGGTGATAAAAATAGCATATCCTATTGCTTGGCAGGCCTGGTCAGACCAGTCTTGGTCAAGTCGGTTTCCATAATCCTGACTGTACAGTCGGTCTGAATTCCACCATTGGACTAGACTTGACTTTCGACCTGACTAGCTAGTCCAGTCCAGTCTTCCGCGGACCATTCGGAACCCCGGGGGCTGATCTCGGGCGCATATCCCGAGGTTGACATGAATGATATTAGGACAGGCTGCGCTTATGCAGAACACCCCGAGCAGCATCAAAGGGCTCGCTCACGGCGGGCGCATAATTCCAGCGGGTATGTCAGAACTTTGTCCGAACCATAATGGAATAGGTTGCGTGCGTGCCCAGTATGTTGAACACGCTGAGCATTATCCCAGACTTTCAACAAGTATGATACCTTTAGTTCCCAGAGCAGCAGCAATGATTTCCAACAGAGGCAGCTATATGGAAGTATGGGTGATTTCGTTCCCCTTGTAAAATTCGCGTGATCCTTTTCTTTGTAAAACATGTATTAATTCTATAATGTGAGTATCATTATATTCAGTGTTCCCAACGGGGCAGTCCATCAGTCTTGAGTCAGGACATGGGCAGACGACCTTTTGCCATCCCGTTCCGTCCTCCAGCCAAATTGCCAGACGATTCCAGGTGCAGGAAAGTCGCACCCCGCAGTCCCCCACCCTCATTTTAATCCCTGTAATCTCTTATATCGGCCAGGATATGAATTTTAAAACCAAACGCCAAGGATTAAAGCTACACAAAATAGCACGCCCAATTTCCACTTCTTCCCTCACTTGAATTTGAGCTGTGGGCCATTGTCGGAGTCAAGAGGCCACTCGGCGCACTACTCAGGATACTCGTAATTGGACTGCTGTGATGTTGAGGGACACCTCCATATCCTCAATTGGGCCAAGGTCTGGAATTTTGAGTATACCTAGAACTGTGCTAATATCGAACTGTGCTAATATCAAAATCCCAAATGGTTTCATGAGATGCGGAATTCTCAAGTGCAATTGACATACTGGATAGAGAGTGTAGAAAATGTGGAATCGAGATATGAAAAATAGTTGAAGTCAAACTTTGTAACGAATTTCTGTATCAAGTTGATTTTGCGATTTGTATCAGATACTCTCTTCTATTTTAAACAATTGGCGACTTTACAGCCTTTTTCTTATCAGTATCCGATACCATCTTAACATATTCCTTCAATTCATGTTTCCATCCAATCTCTGAAGACTATTGCTGATTAGACTCCCCAATCATCTAATACAGTAGGCGAGTTGATATTGGACTCCAGGTACTATCATCCACGCGAACCCACCAGTACGCACTGTTTCACGTCTTTTATTCCAGTCACCCCTATTTGCCGCAGTGTTCTCAACGGGGCAGTCCGTCCGTCCTGAAGGCGGACGGCGGTGGACGGCGTTAAATGGTCCCGTCCGGTCTTTTTCAAAACTTGCCCTGCGCCCCGGTGCGAAGGACTATAAGCCCCGCCGTCCCCCGCCGTCCACCGTGAAACATGTTTCATACCAAGGAACACGCCCGAATTAGTAAGAAATCTCGCCTCGGGGCAAGATTGCTCATGTCATCCCAGCTTTCCTCAGTGACTGGAGGCGGGAATATTCTTATTATTCTTATAGCAGGAATCCGGTTGCTAGTATATGATAGAAAAAAAGAAGCAGGGGAACATACAACGAGCACAACGCGACCAGGTTTTTCCATCAGAAGTTGTATACTCCGAACCATTTTCAGAACAGGCAACTCTTTCTCATCTTACGCCTTCTCTCATAAATCTTACATGGTTTCTTGTGATGCAGGCTCAGCGTGTTTATCCGACATGTTTTCCTAGCTTGGATCAGGGCTTAATGATCCAAGAGAAGTAAGAAACGTTGCAATAAGAGGATGGTAGGTAGGTACGATTTCTGGATTAAGCGATATGCCCGATGCCCGGCCCTAGCGGTATATTATGGGATATATTCTACACCTATTTATCTCTCCTAGATAGCCTCAGGTCTCTTTTAATCTTATTAGATGAATTTCTGTATTTGCTCGAGAAGGGTGTCATGAAATGCTGTTGATAGGATTCATAGTCCCCTGTAGTTACCGGCAGTAACTCATAGTCACTCGCAGTCCCTGGTCGTCCCCCGCAGTCCCCCGCAGTCCCCTGCCATCCCCCACGCTAAAATGTCTTACCTTGCAGGGCCCGCCGTCCGCCACAAAGACGGCCGTCCTGAGGTTTCCAGGACAGGTGTGGACCGCATTTTGCCGTCCCGTCCGGTCCAGGGCTTTTGGCAGTCCCCCCGTCGGGCCCTACGGGGGCCCCGGACCGTTGAGAACACTGATTTGCCGACAGTCCCCCACTGTTTCCTACGGTCTCCCCCCATTCTCTGAAGTTCCCCACTATCCCCTACCATCATCTATCATCCCTGGGGTTTCTTTATAGGTACTGCGCTTGCCCACCGTCACCAGTCGTCCCCCGCCGTCCCCCGCGGTTGACTACAGTTCCCACAACACAACTGCAGTCTTGATGCACACCCTACATATTAGTGTCTCAGATTTCCGGGCCCGTCGTCCTCGCTGATGATGGCCGTTTTAGATTTCGCTGAGGTGGCTGGCAAATATTTTGTTGTCTGGTCTGGTCTTGGGGTCTTGGCAGCTTGTTCTCTGGGCCCTATGGGGCCCCCGGAAGGTTGGGAACACTGATTATAATAATATTTTCCAACCTTTTATACTCACTGTTCTGGGACAGGTCCTGGGCCAGACCGACCCACTTGAGCTAGGCTGGTCTAGTAGTTAACATCAGGGAGGACCGACTAAGCGGTCCCACTCTCAAGGCCAGGCCAATGAGGATATTCGAGACCCTGATCGAATCACATCAGTATTGTTCTCCCCAACCGGTCCAATGCATATGGTATTTCCTCCCTGATCAACCCCGAGAATCATACCGGATTTTCTAATAAAAACTTGATGAATGCGGTGAACGGTGCTGTACAAATGATAGCCTCATAGGGTTTATTTAGGGTACGAATGACAGCAAACGCTGTCTACCAAGACTACTCAGCTCATGCAAACAAAAGCTGCAACATGTCAAGCTCAGCTCCAACCATAAGACCTGTCTTCTGCCTGATAGCTAGGATACAAATAACAGCATCTCGAGTCTAAGAAGAATCATAGGTTTATTCATCTAGCCCGTCCAGCTTTTGGGATACTAGCCGGTTGCCAGAGCATAGCAGTGGATGCCGTAACTTAACGGGCAATTTAAGCCGGATTGCGAACATTCATTTGCTCACAATATTCGGTTCAACACAGGAATTTAATACAGAGACACGGCCATTCATTTAGATTTCACCAATAATGACACCCACTTGGTTACCTTGGGGCAACCTATTGAGACTGGTAGTTCCAGACAGAGAATACAATACGGATGAACATCCGTGGGCGAATTTCGGGTGTCAACCCGCCCCCCGGTTCCGGAAGCAGCCACGAGCGTACCTATAATCCCCCGCCTAGCGTAGCCGCCGACCCTGCTCAACAATTTCTGTTAAAGCTGACTATGGCTAGCCCTAGTGGTTCTCGCTATCGGAACAGTCGGGTGTTTTGAAACTCTTTTGTGCGTTTGCCAGTTTTTGTTCATTATTGGCTGTTCCCCCCAAGAGATAAGCCCAGCACAGCCCTCCAGGAGCTAGTGGCCAGGTTATCGGGGATGCCTGCAGGGCCTTCATAGGGCTTGACTGGGTGACTGCCAAGAGTTCTGGAAGCTAGAACAAAATGTTGTCCGTTCTCGCCCCCTGGAAATCTGAGAAGGGTTCCAGAATGAATCCCGGGGACTTTCTATCGCACAGATCGGGGGTACCACTAGTCTTGCTATATGACCAACACTTGATGATATTCACACACTCTGGTGCCATCTCCCTCTCTCCTCCACACTCTTCAAAAAACCACCACCCTACCAAATATATTTTCCGATCACAATTCTCATTATAATGAGCCGCTTTTTACAGCCACCCATTAGCCTAACGGCAGCAATTCGTACCGGCAGATTTTGCCCTCCCACTCATACTGTCCGTACCACCTTTGATCATTGTTTTCGGTTGGTAGCTGATATTGTTTCAATAGCCCAGCTCCAGAGCTCCTGCCACAAGCTTCGCAAACAGCTCAGCTTATGATAAACTTGAAGCCAAGTACTTCAGACGCTTCGAGAAGCAGTGTGCTGCATTGAAAAAACAATTTAATGCTAGGGAGGATAAGGCTCGCAAGCGCCATGAGAAGGAGTATGACAGGATATTGAGCGATGGCCCCAAGCAAATCGCCAGCCTTTACAAACAACGGCGTATTTTCTTTCAGGACTGTCACGTGAAAAGCGACCAGCATTATGAGAAGTTTGAACAATTAATTGTTCAAGGTTTCCATTTTCTTGTAAGATGACCTGTACTCCCACCACCTTACAGCTTTTCTAATTTTTCAACAGAAGTCTAGTTTGGTGGAAAAAGCTAAATTGATGAAGTTGGAGGGAAAGTATAATCTGCTCGGAGCATTAGGTATGAAAGATCAATTTATTTTGATTTAGTTACTAATGCATTATGGCAGAACGTATGGTTTACTATGCTAGGATGGATGAAAGGGTCCCACCAACGGCTGGGGTGCAAGAGGGACTAGATACCCTGGCACGGACACATGAATTTACTGCGGCTCTTAAAGAGGAAGTGCTAACCTGCAAACTTGATTTCAAGGATGCCATGGCTTCAATTGACCACCTCTACGCTAAGGTGTGTGACAGGTCGAAGGGTAATGACATCTCTTGGAATGATAGTATTATTATCAGAGCTGGGGATTTTGGAGACAATGAACGCGCTGCACTTGTTAGTTTTCTAACGATCCAAAATAGGTGGCCAGATCCACTGGAGTGGGTGGTGCATTTGCGGTAGGATAATCTGAGATGCAGCTGGTTGTATTTAAATTCTACTCTAATTTCCTACAGAACATATAATGTACCTGTTGGTTTCAAACCTAGCTGGTTCTTTCGTGATTACCCTGCAATTGCACTGATCTGTAGCGAGTCAGCCCTTGCCGCGACTCCCCTCCCTCGTTGACAATCGCCGGCAATCACTCCACACAAATGTTAGATTCCATTATAGCTTTTCCTATCTTGTTAGTCCGTTGTTACTAGTTTCCTTTCTCGTCATTACCGATCAAGTAGAGGAATGAACATACATGGTTCGCATTCTGTGTATAAGGATTCGCACATATGGCCGGGAAGGATGAGAAGGTATAGCGGAGGATGGATCGGAATATCGGATGTAAAGGAGACAAGAACTCCTTGAATACCAGTCTCAGGAAGGATTTCCGCGAGTGAGGAAGTGCTGGAGAGTTGTGTATTGTCCATATAAGCCCTCTGTTACACCATAGATAGAACAGGCAAGCAAGATACGACTCCGAAGAATATACACCCAGTTCCTCCTTGACTTCGCTTTATTTCCCTCTTTGACTCGTCTCAAACCCACAATCGGAACCTCATAACAACATGTTTCAACGGCGATGCGAACATGGGGACTGCAGGTCACGAATATTGGCGTGCCCGGGGACTTCTCCAGGGTTCCTTTCAACGAATCAAAAAGTCTAAATCAAAAGGTCTAGATCGCTGCAAGGGGGTGCACTCGTCGGTGGCCTCGGTGGCCGTGAATGTGGGCTGCAGGGAAGCGATGAGTTGAAGCATCTTTACAATATCAACTAGCTGCAGTTCTCGTCCACTAACAGCCTTTTTGCACATGAAAGGCCCTCGATATTTCCTCCGGAACCCTTTCCATTCCACCGATGAGCTGCTTCAGCAGCTAACCCAGCAACTGGTGGCGGGCTGCTGCTTTGGCGCCGCGAAGTCGAAGTAGGAGCACCTCACCGAGATGTTTTGTCTGCTGCTCTGATCGCACAGCCGGTCTAGTACTAGTGAAATGCCATCACTGCTGGTTAGCACAAGGCCACTTCTGTCTCCCGAGTCTAATTGTTGTTACCGGATAAATGTCTTGCCCACTCGCGGATTTCCATAGCAAAATTTAACTGACCTGTCCCCTTCACCCTTCATCTCCCCCGCTCAACCTACACCATCTTCTAAATTCTTCAGTTTGTATGGCCATTCCCCGAGATCATTGACGATGCCCTCCCGGACGTCCCAGTGTCGTAGGCCGAGATCCACAGGCGATAGCTATGCAACGAGTTCCGGCCGACCAGAGGGAACAGTATCCCTGAGACTACTGAGACACGGGTAAAATCTCTCTCATGCATTAGCGCCGCAGCTAGTCTCTTGGCGTTCCCGTGATATCTGATCTAATCTGATGGCTGTGTGCTCAAAACTACTTCCATTTTCATCGCGTATTCGGAATCAGGTAATATTAAAGATTTCTGTCTTAATACTATGACCAAACATGGCTAGTAGTAATTTCTACTCCTTACATCATTTATTCTCATACCAGGCCAAACTTGTTCTCTTTTATTTCCTCTTAGTTCACACACAGGTCATCTCCGCACCAAAATTAGATTCCCATTTTGGAAGAGCCATCACGAACCCATAGAAAGTATAGTGCTCACGGCGCCAGTAGCTGGTGAAGCCCATGTATGAGAATGGACTAACACTTTAGAATTTATTGCACCGTGCTTGAAAAGCGGCATCAACGCTACACTCAACGGTGAATGAACAACTTCCCTCATACTACCGTCACAGTTGCTGTCACTATTTGCATAATGATCATTATTTTCACAATACCGTCGGTTACATTATCCTCTTTGTATTAAAGACATCAGATCTTCGATAATTCAAATAATTCTGACACACCTTCCGGTACTTTTATAGCAACCGTATTCCGAATACACGATGAGAATAGAAGTACACAACAGAGGAGGCTCAGTCATGGCAAGAATGTGCTGTTGTAAGCGGTCAGCTTGAAATGCGAGTTGTAGCGAGCATCGAGGTTCTCCACCCCCCGGAAGTCGGTGGTTCTATATGTGGTGGTTGCTCTCCGGTCCGTGCATCGTGAGCTATGACCTCTGAACAACCAGGCGAAAACTTCCTCCAAAGACCTCCATACAGTTCCCCGTAGCTTGGCCCAATTGGCAATGGGTTGTTCCAACCCGACATTTAGAAGTTAGTCTCATTTGTCACTAATTATCAAGCAAAAAGGAGGAACCCGTCACCTAGATAGTATGTCAAGTGTGTAGATTCGCACTCATGCCCCGGGGGTATGGGAATGGAAACCGGAAGATGGATCGGAATGCTGGACGAGATGGAGACTGGAACTGCATCGTTGTATGTATATTTGCGGATGGATTCCCTCAAGTGGGGCAGTTAGTGGAAATAGTTTAGGTTATCTACAGTACGGGGACATCCGATGCCCTTTTTACACCAAAAATGGACATTTTTAAACGAACAATTCTGAACACTGCTTATATAAAAGCACTTGAAATCTTTCTATTAGATAGGGAATCACTATCTATTCAAACCTCTATAAGTAGAAGTGTAAGTAATCAAAGCCGCCTTCATGGTTCGTGATTGCATCAACTTGTGTGAAAGTGACTTTGATTTTTGTATGTGGCTCTATACAAAAAAGTACATGGCAACCGATACCAGATACTTAAATGACCTTTTCTCCACCACTTGGTGATATTTAAAGATTCTGTAAATTTCTTCATGTTATCTACAGGTTTGCTAATGCAAGGACAATTTTCGCTGATTCTCATAGACATCACGCAATGAGAGAGGGTGGTGAAAATGGGCACTTTTGGTGTAAAAAGGGCATCGGACGAAAAGTTTTGTCCTAGTACTTTATATAAACCCCCTCTGTTACTATAGACAGATAGTTAAGCAAGGCACGCCTCCCATCAATATACCCACGTTTCCGCCTTGACTTCTTTGTACTTCTTCATCTGTTCAGCCCGTCCTTTACCTATCCAGATCTCATAACAGGCTTTACCTGGGTATCTGGCGACTTCAACGTTGGTTGCCTACCGTAAAAACTAAAATAAACGAGAGAGCTGCTATGTAGTTCAGAACTCCCTACTTTGGAAAAGGGGCGAAAAACACTGCGAAGAAAGAGCGCCCCGAAAGACATCTAAAAGCAAAAAAACACCAGACCTTACAAGAGGAGGAAAGTCCAACGACATAGCACATTTTTCGTTTATTTTAGTTTTTACGGTATCCTGTCGACCTGGCGGTTGCCTGGGCTCCAGCAGGCCTTAGCAGCCGTTAATAATTTAAGTTAGACTGAGCCAGCCTTTTCGAAGCCTTGGCCGACCTGGCCGCTTGGGGACACTGTTTCCTGCGGGCAGGACATGCTCCTCCTGTCCCTACTTATTGCACTGGTTCCACGCCAGGGTCTCTATTGGTTAGGCGGCCTGCCGATCTGAACAACCCCAAATCCTGGGTCCGACTGGTGATGAAACTGCTGCGATAGCTCCGGCAAGTGCCATTAACTGGAGCAGAAGAGCTTTAAAGATTCTGAAAAACAAAAACATTGGATGATTGGGAAAAGGTATCTTGAAAGACCAGCCTAGGGAAAATGGGGGATGCAAAGAGGGAGGAACGGGATATACCACATGGTATGATGGGGAGATGGAGAGGATGCGGCGAGAACAAATAAAGTCTGAAACGAGAGGAACAATTAAAAGATACTGGAGAACTATCTGTTTACAGCATGGCTCGGATGGGTGCTGCCGCCCTACAAAATCCCATACAATCCCCATCAAGCTCCCGTCCTCAAATCACCCACTGCTGCGCAAATCTGAACGTTCATCACTATAGAGTTTTACTATTCCCGGAAGTAGCGATAATGTTGGTTCAAGGTGTTTCCATATACCTCTCAGCGGACCTAGATCAGTAATGAACAGCGAGAATCCTTGCAGCATTATTTTGTGCAAACATACAGGATTTAAGAAGTTTCCCAACCTCATTGGTTCCCACCAACGGCCACATTGGTCTCCCCCCTGCCTGTTTTGTTACAATAAGGGCCCATTTACCTAACCGCCTATTTCTAAAATTCGGGCTACAAAACGAGTGTTGAATACCGGCGATCGCCAATGCTGATGTATTTTCCTTTGTACCCTTTCGCATGTTATTGCTTGTTCGTTGTTAGTTTCCGTTGTCACCCATTATCAATCAAGAGAAGGAGTGGATGTACCTTGATGGTACACCCTAGGATGATTCGGATTTATGGCTGGTAATGGCCGGACAAGGAACCGGAGACACAAACCGGAGTGGAAGGCGGAGGAGAAACTGGAGAGGAAACTAGTGAATAGGCTAGAATAGCTGACGAAAAAGGGACTGGAACTGTATTTGCCCTAGGTATCTCCAGATGGATTTCCGGGAGAGAACATGGTAGAAACATCTCTTTCTATTGTCTATATAAACCCTATACTCCGCCATAGTTAGACAAGTAAGCAAGATAGCCACGCCTCAGATCAATATACTCACGCTTCTCTCTTGACTTCTTTGTACTTCTTCATCTCTCCAGCACTTTCTTCTTCCATCTAGGACTCATAATAATAACGAGACGGTGGAGTTACAACCAGCACCATTATCCTATAGATGGCACAAAATGTGTAACTATTTTTCTGCCATCCCAACTTCTTGTAGCGAGGCTGTCGAAACATGACGTTGCTTCCGTGGTGTGTTTGAAAATCCGGCCAGACTCTAAACAGCATGCTACTTTAGGTAAGCGCCCTCTCCTTGCTAGTGTCCTGGCAAGGTCTAGTCCCCCTTAGAGCCTGTTTGGTAGGAACGGTTCCGTTCCGTTCGCCCATACAAACGATCCTTCCCCTTCCGTTCCCCTTCCGTTCAGAAAATTGGGGACGGAACGGCCGTTTGGCAACCATAAAATGCATCAACCATTCCGTTCCCAAATAGCTAAGACCCTGTTTGGGGGGTACGGAAAGCGGGTCGACCTTTCCGTTCCCCTCACAAAGTGACTGTTCCCTTTTGTTTCAAAACGGTCGCTTTGTATTGGGGAACAGAACTGTCGACCCGCCTTCCGTTCCCACCAAACAGTCTCTAAACCAGAACGGTTGCCCTTCCGTTCCCAAACACTTAGGGCCCGTTTACCTATAGACCTCCGTCTAACAGCCAGCAACGATGCCGACCATTAAGAGCGGCTTGACAGTGGGGGAGAGTCCGGCAAAGTATATACTATTTGCCTAGAGTAGGCAACGTAACTTTTTCACGATCTAGCCACAAGAATCTAGGACTGTGGAAAATTAGTCAAACACTTTTCGCGCCGTCTATGAGAAAACGCTTAAGACGCAACTGTCTAGTACAACCACTATTACAAATTTAATTTTCAGAAAGAGAAAGACAGTTGAAGGTATATAAAGAAAACAGAATTGTTGCACATTTAGCTAATATACTGCCTAGTATATAACTGAAAACCCGTTTAGCAAACTGACTTTCTTTGACCGTCGGCACTGTCTCTGGTTGCTAGACGGCCGCCTATAGGTAAACGGGCCCTTATAACAAACAATCGCTATGAAATAATGAGAGGGGAGCACAGTTCAAAAATTGCCATTAAATCAATTATTATTAAAATCTAATAGATTAATTGTGCTTTGTTATTATAGCAAAATTGAATGTGGATAAAAGTGTATCTCCCGCAGTGCGAATGTAGATGGGATCTTGTTTGGGTAACCAGGTTGAGTGTGCTTATTATTAAGCCATTACGAGTAGGCTATGAAGCCGATTAGCTGAGAGTGCTGCATACTTGTGATAAGACGGTTTTCTCCATAGCAACGAACGGTTGGCCGGTGAGAAACGGCCTAAAATTTAGAACAACCGTTCCTCCAAATCAAACTGTTTCCCAACGGAGCGGTTGCACCTCCTTCCATTCCTACTAAACAGGCTCTTAATGGTTGGCACAATCCCCAAGTGCTACTATAGATGGCTGTCTATAGGGAATAGACCCTAAGTTTTGCGATTTTGTCATTATACCTGGGTTCTTAGCTACCTGGTCCAAGAGATCATGCTGGCTGCCAATTTTGGTGGCAACCAAGAACAGCCACACATTGAATTCAGGAGCCGGGGTTATTCATGACAAGGAAGTGGAGGAAACACTTGTCCTGGCATGTAATTAGCAATTTCATTAAACTCGCACAACACAGGTCTCCCTTCTTCCTCTCTCCCACGCCTCAAGAAACTACCACCCTACATAACATTCCGCCACACCATCACTCTCCCTACAATGAATTGCTTTTTAAAGTGTCCATTAGCAACTCGCTTTATAGCCGTATAGTTTTCCTTATTATTTTATTCGATCATTGGTCTTTTCTCGTTCACATCTTCGCCCGTTTATCTTGCCTTAATAGATAATAAAACTAGGTTCGCTCTGTTGTAACATATTAGGACACCCATATTTCTCCCACTTTACCATTTTCTAATTCTTCATAAGGAGAAAGTTTTAGAAGACAGAACAGAGGTGATGAAGTTGATGGGAAAGTTTACCTGGTACTAGTCTGCAAGCTCGATAAGCATGTCATGGCTAGGGTTGGCCACCTCTATGCCAAGGCATACAACTACACAGATGTTAATGACGACAGTAATACAAATGTTATTATTCTCAGAGCTGCTGAATTTGAAGACAATGGACATGCTGAACTTGTGACCATCCTAAAGGTCCAACGTAAATGGGCACGTCCACTTGATTGGAGAGAGAATGCGGCATATAAAGCAGGCGAATAGAGGATTCAGCTGGTTGTATTTAAATTCTGTTCTACTTTCCCAGATGGTAGTGGTTTAGATACTGGTATCGGGGGGCTGAAGCCATCGAGATTACCCCCTTATTATACACAGCGAACCCCACCGTCCAGCCGTTCATCTTCGGCTCCAGGCTGAACAGACAGCAGTGCCTGACAGGATGCCCAGGACATACGGGCGTGACCGCAGGTGTCCGCGGTAACGGAATTTCCCGTAACAGGTGAGCCCTACAGGTAGTTGGTAAGAACTGCAGATAGCGGGCCAGGACAGCAGGTAAGCTTGGGGAGTTTCCTTTCTGTAGAGGGTGGCAGGGACTTACTGCCCAACTCCTAATTAGTGGCCTTTCCCGAAGGACAGACGCTCTTGCCCCAGAGCTTGAGACAAATGCCTGGGACACCTGGACAGGAGGTCAGTAGATGCCTTCAGTGCTGCCGGAATACTTGAAATCGCCCAAACCAGGTACAATCCCGACTGTTCCTTAGTTGAACTCCCATTGTGGGATATTGGACAAGGGGAAAAACTTTGAACAATTAATTGGCGGCTGGGCTGGGCGCAGTGGATCCAATCCTTAGTTACCGAACGACACAAAACATTTATTAGTATGAACAATGATGATAGACAAAGGATATCAGAGAACAAGAAAGAATAAAGAGATCGTGTGCAATAATGGATGACTTTAACAAAACGAGAGATGACTGTGGAACCGTGAGAGAAATGTGATGACCGACTGATAACAAAACAAACAAAGGGAAGAAAAGGGCGCCTTATATCCCTATCGACAAAAAACCTTCCTTGCCCGGCACACTTCCTACCCGTGCCGGATCGTTCTCCCACTTTCCATCTCCAGGTCGTCCTTCTGTTTCGCTTAGCCGAGGCACCTGTGAAGTAGAAGCTCCCTGGTCGAGGGTAGAGTTATGCCACCGGCCTCAGGTTGAGTACATAACCAAGCGTAAGGTAGATGTTCGGTTATCGACTGCATTCGTGTTTCATTGTAGGAGGGTCTGTGTTTGGTAATGCCATACCAGGAATGCAGGGTCGTGGTATGAGGTGGTAAGAAGCTAACAGTGGTGGAACATTGGCTATCGCGATCCTCGTTGTCGTGGTGGGGTGGAGGGGGAAAAGAGTGCCAGAAGTCAAAGATGCGAACTTACATAGACCCCCCTGACTGCCCAGACTAGGCAACAGCCACCCCTACAGAAACGTGACACGTTCCCAAGCTAAGGTCACTAACAGCTATCTACACATATCGGTAAGATGAATCGGAAACCCGAGCAAAGCGAGATCCAGTTGCAAACTTGTGGCAAATATAAAACTCATATATTCATGGGAGCTCTTCTACGGGATTATATTAACTTGATTGACTGGGGGCTTCTTGAAGCCCTCCAGACCAATAACATGCAAGTGTTTCTCCCTTGCAACTGGATCTTGCTTCAACCAGTTTTCCAATTCATCTTACCCGTATGTGTATTTAGTCTGCTATTCGCAGATAAGCTATAAAAAAAGGCAAGTTAGGAAAGCCAAATTTCAGCATTAACAGTAGAGCGCCTAAGTTTTCTAGGTTCCACAAGCGAGGTTCGCTGCCCTTACCCCCTGTGGAACACACAAAACTTAGGAGCTGTCGCTCCGTAGATATTTGCGAAAGCTGGCAGGCTGTTGGCGGCTCTTACTTAGATTACCGGTTGAATAATAAAAGTTACACGGTGCGTGTGCTTCTAGATCATCCTAAAGTCAATCAATATCGTGAGCTTATCCATATATCCAATATCTATAATAGTTCTTGTGTTCGCGTGTTCGGCCATCGCGCATTTAGTCGGTCACCCCAAGATAGCCATCTCACCAAAATCTTTACCTCCGGAAGTAAAGTTTCGGGCCCGGTGATCACAACATGAAACATCCGAAGTCACGTGTATCAACCCTGGCCTTATTCTGTAGGAGTGGCTTTCTGCGCATTAAGGTTAGGGTCAAAAAAACCTGAGGCCTGCAGGTCACCCAGACTAGGCCGCCTTTTGTTTGTAAATCATGTTTCCCACAGTCTCTGAAAAAGCCTGGGTCAGTCCGGCCGTACCCAATTCCGGACGGACTGGCCGATTGGGAACACTAGTAGGAAATCAGGCTCTACTGCTCCGGACTCCACTTTATGAATATTTCATTCCTGATAGATGCGAAATCGGCTATCCTTCAGCACTAACCACAATCAATTATTTGATCAGGATTCCCCCATGTTATCTATTATAATATTGGTCGGCCCTCTCAATATTGCAATGGATCGTAGCCTCTGTGATATGGTTGATCGGTCCTCGCAATTGGGCCCAGGTTGAGATTGGGTCAGGTTGGGCCAGGGCCGGGAGGCACGAGGATTGAGCCGGGCAGAGTCTCCCAGGTGGCAAGCCCGGGTAGCCCGAAAAGGCCTGAAGCAAAGCCCGAAGAATTGCCACTAATGTTTTCAAATCACATTATTTTATTCATATTATCTGATTTTATAAACAAAAGTGCTGCGAACCCCAAGACTTGCGTCATCCCCAAGCTACTATTGCCGAGAAATTGGAGCGATCGTTTAAAATACCATGAAAAACGGGGGTCTCTGTTTAAAATACCATGATATACCATGACAGGGGCGAAGTATGCAAACTATGACCTCCTCCACACCAAATGCGACCACTGCAGAAATAATCATTATTCAAGAGTCTAAATACCATCATGAGAGGCCCAAATAATAAAATAATAAAATAATAAAAATCATAGGAAAATTACCAAAAATAACGCCATGTGAGGCCTAATTTTTAATATTTTTCCCAGTGGTAAAGATAGGGCTTGGCACAGTTAGAATGCCTAAAAAGGGATGATTTTCGCTTAATTTTGCGCCAAGATTGCTAGTACCATGGCTCGGCAAGAAGTTATGGAACAGTTATTCTAAGTTAACCAGCCAAATATATCCTTGTCTGTCCCAGTTAATTGTTTTCTACCCTTGTAATTGTGGCTTGAAACTTCACCCCTGTCATGGTATATCATGGTACCGTAAGAACTCGAATAGTTGAACCTCGCGCTAAGAGGTTGAAATAAGGTGAAGCAAGACGAAATCACGTAAATCCGGAAAGAATGCCCAAATCTGTAGCTGTCTTGGATTATCAAACAACTCTCGCGTCCAACATTTCCTTTCTCTGCTGTTTGATAATCCACACTAGCTACGGATTTGGACTTGATTTCCAGATTTGCGTGATTTGTCTCGCTTCACCTTATTTTAACCTCTTAGCGCGAGGTTCAATTATTCGAGTTCTTACGGTATTTTAAACATACCCCCCCTGTTTTTCATGGTATTTTAAACGTTCGCTCGAGAAATTGTCAGCCTCACACTTTTAATTACCCCTTTTCATCCAAGTCGTGCATCCTAACTCTTCACCGGTCATCGCGGTCTGGGAATATCGGAATCTTCCACACTCTACCGTCCTTCCCTACTCAGTTGTGCTGGACCTTGAAGACGATATCAGTGAACTCTCCTCTCTTTCTTGCTATCCTAACTCTCCCGGAACTTCCGCTCAGATTTTACTTGATGACCGAAGTGGCATTTCTCATGTTAATCTAGGCGACGAAGATGATGAAGGGAGCCGTTTTATTATCATCACGCAGTCCTTCTCTGGTTCCTACCCCGCTCCCATTGCAAAAGCGAAAACAGGTGATACCGCGCTCTTCGGTATGGGGCAAACCGGAGGAGCCACTTGGGCAATTGGTAGAAATCCGTCTCTCAAGTACTAAAGTTAGAATAATTGACTTCTTTAAATAGAGCTGGATTAATCCCTACTCTTGAATAGTTTGGGCTCTTCAGGTGGACCGGGCTTTTTGGGGTCGGGCGGGGTTTGGGTCGGGCCTACGATCATTTTGGCCGGGTTTACGAATTTACGGCCCGGGCCGGCCCATTGCGAGGCTTGTGGTTGATTAGCTTGTGCCCGTGACTATGCCCAGGGCTAGCATATGCTACCAGAAATGCTTGCAGAATGGAGCCCCATTCTGGGATGTTGTGCTTTCAGTTCATGTTAAGGTCTGCCATGCTCTTCTCTCTCAGGTTTTATGCTAGGTGCTGATATAGTTATTTTTAGTACTGCAATAGTCTTGAAAAGGGGCGAGGGAGGAAATTCATGATTCTTGAGTAGGAGGTTGAAAAATTCTAGCTCCGACTGTACCCGACAACGCAATATTCCTCTTAGAATAATATTGGATACTCAGTCACATTCTCCTCAACCCGATCTACCGAGGCCACCAAAAGCCAATTCCTCTAGAAACCAAAATACTGTCCCCAGTGCCTGGCTTGGGGTTAACGGGGGAAGTTCACTTCCTCTAATTCACTTCCCTATCTCAGGCAGTGTTCGCAACGGGGCAGTCCGTCCGTCCTGGGCAAGGACGAGGACGGACAACATTTCGTCGTCCCGTCCCGTCTTTTCCTGAACTTGCCCGGCAAGCAAGAGCCAAGGACCAGGACGGACGGCATTGTGTCGTCCCACACCGTCCCCCGTCGTCCCCCTCGTCCCCCTCGTCCCCCTCGTCCCCCGTCGTCCCCCGTCGTCCCCCGCCGTCCCCCGCCTCTTCGGATGCTTTCCGCTGTTTTCCACCGTCCCCCACCGTCCCCCGCCATCCCCGGCGGTCCTATGTAGTTACCTGCCATCTCCTGGCAGAAGTTGTCTCAGGTCGTGGGGCTCGTCGTCCTTGCTAATGACGGCCGTCTGGGAATTAAAGGACGAGGACGGACTACATTTTGCCGTCCCGTCTCGTCCGGGGGTCTTGGCAGTCCCCCCGCCGGGCCCTACGGGGCCCGGACGGCTGAGAACACTGATCTCAGGTATAAGTCTAACAAACTGTAGTGAGAAGAGTATATATAAGTATATATAAATCACAAACAAGTCATCTCCTTATAACTCCTTACATGACTTCTCATATCTATGATGTTCTTGCACTTATCTCTCCCTTCTCGTTTTTCCGACTCCAGTGCTAAAGGAATAAAGAACCTCTCACTGTTTGTTTCCTGTCGGTATCCAACTCCGTTGGATGCCTATCTGGCATGCGGGTAGGCGGTTGCACGATAAGAAGGTTGTGTGGATGTGATTGTATATGGATATGCTATGAGGAGAGATACCGTTATAGGGCATGCAGCTTTGTGATTTCCTGCTGGCTCAGCTCCCTCCCGTGGGTTTCTGTTTTCAGAACCATTGCCTTTAAGCATACAATCTTTTTTTCCTGGCTTTGTTGATTTTGCGTTCCGTAGGATATGAGATCTTGCGTATTTGGTTCCATTGTTTCTTGCATCCCCACTGTGACCAAGCAGAAGGAAGTTTGCCCATCAACAGGGTATGGGCTTCAGGATCACCGAGGATTATGGAATTTCACCACTGTTCTAGATTGCGTGTGATCGTTGAAGGCAGGTTTTGTCAGCTATATGCGTTTCTTTAGATTTTGTTGAGTTTCAGGGGTATTTTGTTGTTGCTAGTTTGGGGGATATTCATATCTCCTGGTCTGTTCTTGGCTAGAAAGCGTCTAGCCATCTAGTCCACCATTGATCCTCTAAGAGTCTTCCATGATCTCGCTTTGGTTCTTTGCTTATTTTATGCTTTCCTTTGAGCTTTATCAAAATCTACAATTAGGTTCAGGTCGGTATATGTGTTGTGAGCCTAGGCACATTTCGGAAGCCTAAGCGCATTCTCTCTAACTATCCGAACAAGCAAGCAATCACATCAACCTTTCCAACCATCTTCTAACAAGTTCCAACATTTGTGTAATGCAGCTAATTGCCATCTCTCTTACTAATATACCAGACCAACATGCATATCTAGAAAAAGCCAGGACCACCCCAATACGATCCAGTTAATCCGAAGCGTAAGCAGCCCCCTCAGCGACCACCACCCCATCCCACCGCTTTTCAGATCAACAATGTTGCCCTTCTCCAGGTTTCCCATGACCTTTTCAATTGTTCGTACCGCTGCATTCCATGCTAGAGGCTCTCATGTCAGTCCATCCTTTGCTCAATATGTCAGATTAACCACTCACAAGATTCAGCATGGAGCTCGTCGCCCGAATCCAACAAATATAATTGTTGCAAATCGCCGCGACCTTGAAGCGAAGTGGTCCCAGGGCTTGAAGCAGCAGCGTGACACATTGAGCAAAGAAATCCAGAAGGCAAAATGCTCACTATCCAAGAGAATTGAGGGGGGTTACGCCGTGCTCGTCAAGCAGAGTGATGACTTCATCAAACAAAGGGAGCGGGAGAGCCAAGAACTTCTCAAAAATCTGGACTTGAAGGAGCAACACCTAGAGGAGGCAATTGAGAACGGGATCAAAGAGATTCGCCGCCTTGATGTAGGATCCTACATATACTTGGTTGTGATGGGATTTTCTAATTTCATAATAGGGCTTACTTCTCATAGAATCAACCGAGAGGGAGCGATGGGAGGCAAATTTCAATGTTCGAGGCGCAATAGGTACATAAGTGGATAATGAAGATTGAATTGACACTAACATTGGACAGAATACATCATATATCGCGCTGAAAAAGAGGACAAGATTAAGAAAGTAGACACAGGTGGCATAAACGCCTCACTAAAGCAGCTAGTCACAAGAAAGGATGTTCAAACTGCTCTTTACGCAGAAGCAGCTGCCCGCAAGCTCAGAGGGTGGGAGGTTAAACTATGTATTAGGCAAGTCTACCATAGGCTGTCACTATGCGCCCATGGACATGATGGCGAAATCGTCATCGAAGAAAGATTCCACGAACCCAATGAACGCGCTGGACTTGTTGCACTGATGAAGGTTCAGGATACATGGAAAAAGCCAGTTGTGTGGAGGGAAGAAAGGTCAGAGCAGGAAGATAAGAAATCACTGGGTTGTTGAAAGAGGACAGGGTATGGAAGTGGACTTATCATGGGGATGGGTTTTGTTCTTGAGTTGGATTTTGCCCACGAGATTTGTGAAAGGAAGAGAGGTGGAGCAGATTTCAGGAGGGGTATAGGAAATGATCGTCATTGCATCTTTTTATCACAGCACTAGATTCCAGTCCATATCCCAATTTGGAGGTAAAAGTTAAATTGCGTTTTACATCGTTATACTTCCTTTACCACTCCAGCGAGTCCCGCCATTAACCCACCCCAAGCGCCAAACCATAAGTGAAATAAATAAAGAGAAATCAGATTGCTGACAAAAGAGACTCCTCTCGGTTTCCCTTAACTTTCACTCTCACCTACACCCATATTCCGTCTGCAATAATCAATAATCCCCCCTCCCTATGATGCTCCCTGACACCCACTCATGAAAATTGATGCAGAATTCAATTTACCTTAACAAGGGAACGATACCAAAAAACAACACCAGCACATCTACAAGGTGTCGTGCCAAAGGCGCTAAAGTACATCCACCGACTGGCAATAAGGATATCCACCGCAGGCAGGTGCTCGCGGGCGGTGGTGTGCGGATAGTAAGCGTGATGGTAGAGGGTGGGGGGGTTGGTGCTGTAAGCGGTAGCGTTGTTGGGGTGGTCCCTCGCACAGGTGACAGATGTTCCTCTAGGGTCAGGGGGCAAAAATGCCGACCATGGGCGAGGCGCATAGCATGCCGATTCAGGGATTGGGTGCAGAGGATTCGGCCAAGCCAGTATGCGAAAGGTAGTATAAGGTGTTGGGGAAAAAGAGGTCCAGAATGTCACAGTGCAGGAAGATGGCAAACGAGACCGATGACCCCCAAGATGAACGGTAATATCAGGCTGCAGTTATTAATACCTCCCGGGGAGATGATTGGGGGGAGGGGCGAGGGTGGCATACCCTTATGGTATTGAAAATGGTACTGCTCCCCATGCTCTCACGATCCTTCCTTTGTTCAGACAGGTTCTGGGAGCGCCCCTGTTTGTGGCTTGTGATATGCGCTGAGGATCCGGGCATAGGGCTCCAACATCGGGCATGGATTTGTGTTCCGAGATGTGCTGAGGATTCAGGCATCGGTTTGTCTTCGGAGGCTCGATATGGCTTCGGGTATACGGTCCGGCTTTGAGAGTTTGGTTTGCACGTTTGGGAAAGCATTGTGAATACGGGAATGCGCGATAGTCTTGAGATCGTTCAGCCTTCGGGCAGGAAAGCCGAAGTATTGCAAGATCAGCCGGAAGAGCTGGAAGCCAGAGGGTGGGAAAGTGTTTGTTTTGCTTTTAGTTAGCCGGGATTGCTCACGCGGGAAGGTGAGACTCACATGGAGTTGTAAAGTGCCTCAAAGATGAAATGAGGTCATAGTCGGTATCTACTCCTGTGATCGCCCTTAATCAGGTAGTTCGAGAGAGTATCGAGAATCGTGGAGACGTCGGTGAGAATGGGCCTGAGGTTGTTGTGAGTGAAAAGATTGTCCCCGCCCCTGAGTGTGCGATCGTTTTCACTAAGATGCTTGGCATTTTTGTTCCGCTTCACCGTTCGTCACTCGTGAATCGTTTCTCCTTCGAAGTCTGAAACGTTGTTCAGCACAAGTTGTAACATGCTGTTCGGCATACCCCCACGATACTCACATGGTAAAAACTAAAAACTGTAAGAGGGGGATTCCCGGTGAGGACAATATGCAGAGGCTATAGATAATAGGTGTCACTTTTCTTTATTACCAGGGGAATGAGCAAGATTTTAGGCAGATTGATGGATGCACAGCAGTTTAGAAAATTGATGATTGGAGAATCACAACTTTAGTCTTGTCAAAGTCAGGCCTAGTCAATGGCGGAAATTAGACTGACCAGACAGTCATGTCTTTTGGAACTGAGTGGACTGGGATCCGTCAACTAGGTTGAAATCTGAGTGATATAATGTGCATCGCATTTTGGCTGATCAGCTTAATGGCATCTACCAAACCGGGAAAACCGCGAAATAAAATGAAAAAGTCAAGTGTATAGCACGCGATGACCTATGATAGGCACCATGGGGATCCAGTTTTCCGGTTGCTCTTGCAGTTAGTGCATATCTGGTGGGGAGCAGCACTAGGGCATAGTAAGTCATCGCATTGACGGGGTAAAATCACCGAAACCGGAACCAAATTGTCGAAGGCAGCGCTTGCCGATGACAAGGCGACTAAGGATCCCCCATCGTTTGGGAATACTCCCGCCTTATCTAATCGGAAAACTCCCCGATCGCGCTAAGCATTCGCTGGGCAAGCCAGCTCTTAATATACCACCCAGCGTGGAATTCGCACTTGACAGGCAATGGTTTCTTACTCCTACGCTGGCAAACCAGAAGTTCAACTCGATTCGTCCGGAGGTCTGACATGATATCAATATACCTTTAATTCTAACCCACCTACCCCCCCCCCCCAACACCAAAGAAAACCACTGTCCCCCCACCCTCCCTGTTCCGCCAATTTATTCGTAGGTGGAACCGTACGATTCTTTGGATGCTCTGATAAAATTAGTCTATAATCGGTAGAGAGTGTATCGGGGTCCTTAATCGCTACTATCCGGCCGGAGGTGTCCTATATATATACACAAACTCGACTTTACAGAAAAAACTCTTCACCCAGAACATCCCCCACACACTCTCGTATCCCCGTTCCACCTCCCCATCCACACGACATCTTCGAACTTTCCCGCGACCCCCTTGCCCCGATTCCCTTTGACCTGTTTCGTCCTTCTACACTGTTTCCCTCAGCTTCCTTGATCCGTCATAGTCCTGACGCCGTCTTCTATTTCCTAATCATCATAGTGTGACGCTGTTGTCTTCCAACTCTTAGAAAAACCCCAATCTCAAAAAAACCGATCGTCACTAGTGCCAATTCCTAAAACATCTAAACATTTCTTATAATTCCTCAACCGAATATAACATCACCCCCCCGATACCATACCACTCAATCATGCAATCGCCATCAAACCGAATCCCTTTCAGCCATTTCCCATCAGTGATCCGACTATTCAAGGTATAGAACCTTCGTGAAATTTCAACAATCTGCACCGTGGATTCCTAGTAGAGGAGTTGAAAGAGCAAGTAATTCCTTTCGGCCGTTTTCGAAGGTAACCAAGAAAAGGGTATAAAATGGTTAAGTGGAATTTCGCCGCATTGTCTAAAGATATTTTTTCCCCAGAATCTTGCGACAGGTGCTGTCGGGGAGGTAGATATCCAGCGGCCTCAGCATGCCTTCTGCAGTGAGAACACTATCCTCGACGTGGATACTGCTCGGGAACAAGTTTAATACTCGAACATCAGGGCCTGACAAGCACCACCACGGCATACAATGATACCACTCTGCCAAGCTCAGCATAAAATTCTTTACAATTTCTTTCCCCACATTTGTTGTTCCATAGGGCTATCTTGCAGAATACTTGCTTTGTTTCTCTTAGAACGAGTGTTCTCACAGGTTTGGGGCCCCGTGGGGCCTCACGGGACGACTGCCAAGAAACCGGGACGGGACGGGACGACAAAACGCGGTCCGTTCTCGTCCGGGAAACCTCAAGACGGCAGTCATTGCTAAGGACGGAGGGCACTGCGATGTACTATAAGACAAATTAGCGTAGGGAATTATAGGACGGCGGGGGACTGCCGGGTAAAGTTTTTTGGGCCACTCAATAATTTCGTGTGCCAAACAGAAGTAGGAACATGTGTAAAAGACAATAGAAGAAATGTGTTATTCTATTCTAACCGCTCGTGGGAATAGACATTTATTGAATAGGGTCCCACCCAATATCATATGATCTCCCGAAGTGGAAAATACTTTGGAAATATCATAGACTGTGAGAATAACAATCAAGCACGAAATCCATCGCCATGATAATTGATATCTTCCCGCGTGCAAGAACCTGCTGTAGAGAAATTCTTTCACACAATGAACAATTGTGATGCTACAACCCCAGCACCCATGAGTTGCACCTCTAGTTTCATCAATCTAAACAGGGTTACGGCAAAAAAAAGGGAGTGAAAAGGAAAAAAACAAACGAGCAAAAACAGGAAATAAGACGGTACTTGAATTTTCATCGCGTATTCGGAATCAGGTAATATTAAAATTTTATGTCTTAATACTACGACCGAACATGGATAGTAGTAGTTACAATTACTTAAATCATTTATCCTCATACCAGGACAAGCTTGTTCTATTTTATTACCCTTTAGTGCACACACACAGGTCACTTTCACCTTGCCGCATCCCCAGGCCAATATTGGGCTCCCATTTGGGACTCATGGGAGAGCCATCACAAACCAATAAAAAGTATAGTGTTCATGCTTTTTGAAAGATTGCAGTGAACAGTGCCAATAGTGACCGGTGAAGCCTTCAAAATTTCTCGCCATGCCTGAAAAAAACAGTATCAAGGCTATCCTCAATAGTGAATGAACACTTTCCCTCATCCTACCGTCACAATTGCTTTCACAATTTTATAATCATTATTATTTTCACTACCAGCGGCTATACTATCCTCTTTATAGGACGGGTTGGAACAACCAATTGCCAATTGGGCAAAGCGTTGGGAATGCTTTGGGGGAGAGAGCCTGGTGCCGAGGCTTGAACGGAATAAGGTATAGCGGGTCGCTAAACTATAGCGGGGGCATAGCTCAGTAGGAGGGGCCTGTCGATCCCGAATACATATACCATAGCTCACCTCTCCTGAACACCATAAGATCAACAAACCTCCTGCTTCCTACTTCTCGCATTCTTTATTTTTCATCACCTGCTTCATACCTGCCAGAACACGTCCAAAAACCTGCTCAATTACCTATTTCTGTCTTCAGACTACAACTAGTTTGTAGTGAAAGCCCCTAAGACGATGGCCCGTCAGAGAGGATCAACACGTCGTACCACCTCCACCCCAGGATCCCGGAGGGGAGCAGGTGGGAGAATCCAAAAAGACACACGCAGCAGGCAGCCGCCTCGCCGGTTTGGTCACCCACCTATTCAAGAACCTCAGGAGCCAGAGAGTAAGGACACATATGCATCAACCAATAGCGAACATCTTGAGCCAAGTCACCCAGAGTATAGCCACTTATGATTGACCAATACATTACGCCAAAGCCAAGATTCAGATGCTGGCAACACGGCCCCCTCCTTACATACTACCCCACCCATGCCGAGTGAACCAGAAACCCGAAGGTGACACCAGTCCTCGTAAAATGCTTCGATGAATCTCAGTCACATGTGAGAACTTCTCCAATCTGACAAAGAGCATATAGTTGAGCGAGTTGTACTCCGCCTCAGCACTCATCATGCAGCCCAAGCACCACATCCAAACTCCCGAGCCGTACCGTCCCCCAGGATGGACCCACTACCATCCATACTTAATCCCAGACTACCACAAATTGCAGAGTTAGAGAGCCAGCTGGTCCAACTCAGGCATGAGGGAACCACCCAGCAGCCTATATTTCAGGAACCAAGAGCACAGGGTATGTATGACCCAACTCCACATCTGGCCAGTATGGGAGGTGAGAGCGCATCTGGAATTGCTGAATCAGTTGAGATCCTATTCCCAGGAGGTGAATGAAGCACGGAAATTGAGATAATCAAAAACTGTGTCAAGTCAATGAACATGTACCAGCTAATAGGCAGCGAAAAAGGGCCCGCTGAGTTACAACCCACAATCAACATTGGAGGCGTTGAGTTTGAGCAAGCAGAGCGTGATTGAAAAGAGGGAGAATACAGGATGACCAGCTTTATCAAAGCATGGGCAGCCTATAGCGGAATCCGGACAAACTTAGCCCCACATTCATTGCAAGGAGAGTTCACAACCCTGCTTGCTATATATACCATGAACCTTAATGACTTGTTGGAGAAATATAGTTGTGAGGCGTGTGAGATTATATCATATTTAATTTAACAAGAAAAGAGCCGCAAGTGGAAAAAACATATATCCACCAAGCGACTGGCAGCTGCTAGATAGTGAGCTGGTGGCTTCTAGATGTTTTGCGCATCCAACAACCTGAGTCACTTGGACACCAAGCTACAAGCCAACACCCAGAACTGCACGCAGAACATAGGAGATGCCAAACCAGGAATCTGGGTGAAGTTATTCCCTACCTTGACAGTTTCCTAATTGTGCTCCACCGCTAGACAGAACCCAACCAACCATCGCCATGTTTTTTCCCAACAGTTCAGTGAAGTAGTAGGACTCACGATTAAAGAAGCCAAGAATGAGGAGAGCTGTATTGGTAGCTTTGGGGGGTGGAATTAGACATCACGCATATCGTAATCAGGCTCCCTAGAAAGGAGTTCGAAAAAGTGCAAAATATTGGTCAAACCGCCATGAGAATAACTTTTCTATCACACCTTGACTTACAACGGATTAAGGCTTCCTTAAACTTTGGTGCAGTTGGCGTACCCCTCAGCTGAACCTTCGTCTGCCGCCTTTACAACATCAAGTTATACATCCTCTCTGACAGCAGAAACCGGCAGCGAAGGCTATCATAACAAGCCATAGGAGAGCTAGGGTTAGGCACCGAGCAAGCGAAGCAAGCGAGGTGTAGGGTCTTCTGTGAAGACGGAGTGGAATGAGGTAATGATTCTTGTTGACAAAAGAGGATGGCGGACAGTCTTCGGCACGATGGTGGTAGGGGTGGAAGATGATGCTGTTTCGTCTCTGATCCAAGAAACTTTTCAACGCCGGAGAGAGGGGAGTATTTATCCTCAAACTCTAGGGGGGAACAAGGCTCTCGGACCAAAGACGATCCGCGAGTATTACGCTATGGTGTGCTTAATATGGCGAAGTGTGGATGGAAATTGCGCACCACTTTCCTATTACTAATACTCATCTGTCCTCATACTTAGTCTCCTATGCAGAATCTCTACCCTCTGGACTTCTTCTCACTTCACAGTCTCATTTACTTCTCCTCCCTCCCTGGTAAGCTATATTGTTTTCCCTATTACTAATTTAACTAATTATGCTTCAGTTTCGATACTGCCACGTTCTGGTTTTTTGTCTTTCTCTCTCCTTCGTTGTATGTATTCTAAAACCTGTACCCTACTCCCTTCCTTCCCTTTGACACATTACTAATCTCTTATACTCTATATCTCAATGCAAGGCTTCGCTCTCACCTCTCACCTTACTTTCCATTTAGAGACTGTTTACCATGTAATATAGATGTAGTATCAATCAATTGTCTTTCCACCAGTTCATAGTTCTTTGTGCCTCATAATCCGGCTCTTATATAACATGATTTGTGTTTATATTACGTTTCATCACTTGTAGCCTCTAGCATGCTTATTCCCTGCCCTCTGCCTTCTCCCTCTACCTTCACCCTTTGCTGAATCCACACACAACAACCATCACCACAAAGCTCAGCAACCATCCATGCTATTCACGCACACTATTTTCCCAACCCATGTAACCAACCTATTCTACACAATACGGCCAGAGACGAGCCATAGGCCGGGGGATTCTAGTCATATATGTACTGACCAGTGGATCTAAAGTGCTATCTCGAATGTTCGCAATCTGATAACCTGTTAGTGCTGGAGCCTGCTCCTCATAGCATATCTCATCACGCATGTGCGCGGCA
>Ga0307517_10002986_pt1 | contig 26732 bp, 45 predicted proteins | sample 23_EM_MG_FD_194515 | JGI IMG/M metagenome (GOLD analysis project Ga0307517, IMG submission 194515) | Populus trichocarpa ectomycorrhiza microbial communities from riparian zone in the Pacific Northwest, United States - 23_EM | ecosystem: Host-associated > Plants > Roots > Unclassified | place... | reverse complement strand
AGTGGAAATCAGTAACGGGCCGATTCAGCCGCGTCAGCAAAGTCCGGTGTGGCCGAGACCCTTTCTTGCTTTTTATATGCTCACATCGCCAATACCAAAATCGAAATATTATCTGCCAACTGCCACATAGTCACCCCAGTATTTAGCGACGAAACAGAAAATATGTCATATACTTATTGCCCGCATTTTGACGAAAACCTCTGTCGCTATTTATCTTTCCATACACGGGACATAGTACTATAAGAAGACAAGAAGTAAGTCGACACGCCCAACACTTCTAGTTCCGGGATGGAGGAGGATCAAATTGTCATTTCCTGGTCAATGTCATTGCAGAGTCCGAATCATTGAAAATTTTGAACAGGATCTTGAAAGGAAGTATGCATGTTAGCATGTTGGCATGTTGAAGGGAGACGTACGAGAGAACCATTGCCCGGTGGTTTATGAAGCCCCGAAATATAGAGAGCAGATTATCCAAGGTCGGTTCTATTCCACACCACCGTGTATCAAGGCTTCTTTCGTATTGTTCTTGTTTGCTTTGGGTGACATCTCAACTGCCTTTCTGTGGCGCTCAACGGAGAACTTGTGACCAGTGAAAAGAACAAGTATAATAAAACTTGATGTTCAAGTAACATGAATTCCTACATAGGCGTTAAAAGGTATCATCATATCCTCGCAAGAACCAAGATGTCTCAAACCGGATGAAAGACAGTGAATTGTGTTGGGATATTGAGTCGAAACGAGACCACATTCACCAAAGAGGGGGGAAAGGTCGCTTCATGAAATCGACCTTCAACTTGAGACACAACATGTCATCCTCCTCAGCTGTATAACCTAGAACATCAACGGTAAATTTAGCTAAACAAAGGTAGGGATTCTGTCAGTGGAGTTGGGACGGGTAGTGGGCTTGAGCCACCTTTGGGAATTTCCCTGGGAAGGGCAACAGTTTGTTCGACTGTGTAGGGTCCCGGTTGAACAGGGCACCGGACTGACGCATTTGCGGCTCGCCTAAAAGGATTTTTTGGAAATGGTTCGCGTTAAGAATTGTTGCCCATGACTTACGCCTCTTCGCACACGTCAAATGTCTTCTGGAGGAGCTTGACCAGCCCAAGTTTCACTGTAACATCGGCATATGCTCCTTCCTAATAGAAGGTCATTCTGAAAGCCCGCATGCGAAGAAACCATTCACACCTCTATCACCTCTGTGACTATAGCTTTCACTTTCACAGTTAAATCGCGACCAGGCTGTGGTGGGTCTGGCGAGACCTCAATAGAGTCGATCTGGATTGGGTCAGTTGCAAGTCCTAAACATACAAATATTAAATGCTCTAAGGTCGAAACTCAAGGTTGTTTCAGTACTGACCACAATCCTCATAGCTCCAGCTATCTGTTGTGTGGACTGGGCTATCCAAGGAGTTTAGCAACTGCTGCGAGGGGGTAGAAAGCGCAAGAGCGCCAGCTGCGAGTCCAAGGCTAGCCACAAGAAGAGAAGAGGGGCGCATTGGTGGCGGTGGTCGAAGGAAACTGCCTGCCTCAAGAGGAGAGTTGAACAGGTCACACTGGTCACTCTGACGTACAAGCTGTACAAGGCACTTACATAAGTGCACAGCTAAGTCGACGGTCAGAGTCTCCCGCCGCTCTCATCAAGCTCTCATCCCAATCACCATGGAGTCAAAGAAGGCCCGTGAATACTGCTGCTGCGCCATTCCAATGGTTAATACTGGAATATACGCTGTTCTCATAGAACAGACAGCGCTGGGGATTTTGGTAGGAACCCTCTCAATAGCGACCCCATCCAGTAAGCAGTTCATTCTTTGACAGCCGTTCATCTAACTCGAAAGAACCGCAGTTGTAGGTGCCTCCACACCATCGTTTGCGAAGTGGATCCTCGGTATCATAGCTTATGTTGGCGCCGGTGTACAATTCCTGGGTTTCCTCGGTGTCTCAAGGGTACTTCACTAATGTTACTTTTGACAAGAATACTCACACAGACTTTTGTAGGAGAAACCCACGTTCTTCAGAAAATATGTTCCTCTTCATGGGATAGTGCTTTCTGCTGCATTTTCTGTTGCTGCTGCTTGGGTCATCATGTCGGCAACGAGGCATTCCACTGCCAAGGCTAAGTGTATCACTGATTTCTTTACAACCGGAGGCAATTCAAGCGCCAGCGAGGGTGAAACTCTTTGTGAGATTTTCTCTTGGGTAGATGTCGGGATCATGGGTGGTCTTTGGGTTATTCTTGCTGCGCTTCATGTAAGCAACTTCACTGTTTGTCGTTTTGGATGTTGACGTCCTTTCAAGGCCTATTTTTTCTTTGTCCTCTCTTCATATGGACGGTCGCAACGTCGAGACCACGACCAGTATGACCTGGTCTACGATCCAACACAGCCTCTTACTACCGAAAACATCCCCCTTCATAATCAGAACGACCCATGGGATTCACGCCCTTCTGGTGATTACGGCGATTTACGGCGGCAAGACAGCAAGTATACCCACGTTAGACAACAAAGTTCTACCAGTGCCTCTGAAGTGTTTGGTCAAGCTTATCAAGAACCAAAGGACGCCTTTTCGACATCTAATTACGAATATTCGGCCTATCCATCCAATCCACCAAACCCAGCTTATCCGACGTATGCGCATACCCAAAATGCTTTTCCAACACCAACAAACAATTATTACAATTCCTCACCTGATTCTCAGATTGAGCGACCTGTGCAGGCCCAGCCTCATCCAGGTCTGTCAACCCATTAAAATTCTGACTTGGGTACTGATTTGTCTGACAGCGGAGGGTTCGTTTGGGCGAAAAACTCCACGAATTCCAAGCCCATGAAGAGATTATTTTATTGAAGCCACGATTATGTTACTTCCCATATAAATATTCAACGGAATACCATTGAGGGGAGTGCATATTTTATACTTTTACGATAATCAAGGACAATTACAATACATATTCTGTGCCTATGAGATATCTGCCGATTAGATTCGGGCCGGAGCGACCTACTTGCCCAGTTATTTTCCCAAGAAGGTTTGGTTTACTCCTCACTGAATCGATTCGTACCCAACGGCCTCTAGACCCGCAACCTCATTGTTTCTGCGTGTCTACTCACCTTTGCCGGTGTATTTCGCCTTGTTCGCCCCTACTTCCTTGTGACAGAGATGATCTTCTCACTCAGGTAAACACAATAAACTGAACCTCAGGCATATCTCTATTCTTCCCAGTATTGACACCCCAACCTTCCGATTCGTTCTTATCGCCGATAATTGTCGAGGGTCTCCCCGTGACTCTGATCTTGAACTACTGCGCTATTGTACTCGCCAATTATTACAATTGTATCTCTCTCTTGAGCTCTACGCAGGGTTTAAATAGCCTGGAGTAAGGTGGATAACTGGTCTTTCTCCTCGGTTTTTCTCTTGGGTTGTATTTTTATTCTCCTTTTTCTTCGTAGCGGCGTCCGCGACGCCAGCCTTTCCACTTTCCCATCCAACGACCATTATGCCAGCGCTCCAGAATTACGATGTTCTTCTCGATCTCACGAATGATATGCACGACCTGGTTTCCATCCAACTTCTCCGCGACTACGGTAGACAATCCGGACGAATCATGCTGCTGAACCCAGCAGAGACTCTTACCCTCATCCTCGAATCTGGTTGCTCCTACCATTATGCAGTTAAATCCCATACTAAGGTCGCCAATGTGACGTGCGTTGATATTTGCCCTTGTCCCGTATTTCTTGTCTGACTGAAACAACTACCCAGCGCTAGGTCTTGGAGAGACATTAGCTGCTGCGTTTCGCAACTTTTGACTGGAAGCACAACGGATGCCATATCCTCGCACGTATCCCGGGCAGTTAACGGACTCAGTGTGGATCGACTCTGGAGGGACCACCAATATGACGTGTGGAATGAGGTATAAGTCAAGGTGGTTCGTCTTCCGTCGTACATCCCGTATTTTCCTCTAATTCTGCATCGCTTTAGGATTCGACGGATGAAATTCAACATGGCTGACCTGTAACATATTCTTATTATAATCGCGACTCTTACTTAATTTATGTCATTTTTTCCCTTCCAAAACATGGGAAGCTTAACCAAGTGGAATAAATAAACAGAGCGAAACTGAAGGTCCATGTAATTGAGAGTTTTGTTCCGCGCAGGAGATTAAGGACTCATCGTCATGGTAAAACGGCTGGCAGATGTTTACATGGGTAAAAAGTAGGCACGGTGGTAAATTCTCAAGGGTGTTTAATACCTGGAATAAGGGCATTCTCTAGACTAAATGTGGGGCCCTTGTTTCGAGGTGCAAGGGCCCCTTGCGCCAATGTGAGGGCGGGTCGTATTTCACCAACGCGCTTATGACCTGCAAGGCTTCGAAGCGGTAAGGTCCTAGTTTTCTTAGCTGCCGTTTCTTCGTGGACAGATTTGAAAGCCATTGGCGTTGCCAATAGCTCGTCCTGTGTCAGTTCATGAGCATATTGGACAGGCAACGGCTTTTCGTAAAAAGCGTACCGCATACTCTGCAGCCTTTTTACCAAGGTCCGTGACAGCATCCTTATTTCTGTATCGAAGGACTTTTTGCAAATTCCAGCGCGTTTTAGGCCTTAAAATGCCCTTCTCCCCGTGCGCCATCCCCCGTTCTGCGCGTAAGATTTCCACAGCCTTCTCTGCTCCAGCGTTTATGATTCCTTCGGGCCTTTGATGCTTTAGTTTATCTCTCAGGAGTTCCCACCCGGCCGCCCGTGAAGTCATTTCCCATCGCAAGTCTCTCGGGTTGTCGACAAGTTCAAGAATCGCATGTGGGGCATTATCGCCCTGTCGGTTCCCAAACTTGTGGATCCGTGTATACCCGCCAGGTCGGTCAGCATATCGTTGAGCGAATGTTGAGAATAGTTTTGTCAGGGCAGTTGGCTTCAGCAGAAAGGCAGATGCGCGTGAATGGGCGCCGTTGTCACCTTTCTTGCCCATGGTAATGATCTGAAGCAGACGTGAGTCGCGAACGAGCAAATTCTGTGAAGCAACGGACCTTTTCCGCAAGCCTGGCAGTATCCCGTGCTTTAGGTAGTGTGGTTTTGATTTGCTCATGTTCAAATAATGAGGTGACAAGATTCCTGCAAGAGGTGAGGGGATAGACAACTCGGGAGGATGGATTTTACCGTAGCATAAGCATCCGGTGGGAAGACGTCCTCGAGAACTTTCGAAAGGCGACACCGTGCTTCATCTTGGGCCTTGGTGAAAAATCGACGAATTGTGTTCCAGTACACAAATATATTTGATTACGTACGCAACCATTCGGTGCCCCTTAGCGGGAATTATTATTACATCCAAGTACTACAATCTGCGGTCATTCCTGCCTCTGTTGCTGATATATTATCCCGTGAATGGATGTCTCTTCAAACCTCTGAAAAGTCCAGAGAGATCAACAAGAAAGACATGGCCAGAGTCTGGGTATTGTCTTTGGAGGCTTGCATCACCCCCAACTGCCCCACAATGTGCCGTAGTGACAAACATCTGGTCATTGTTAAGGCCTGAGAAAGTGAACAATTAATCAGAAAAAATCAAGTCAAATAAAATGTGAGCGGAGGCTGAACGAACCACCAAAACAGCACGAGGTGACATTCAGAGCAGTGGGAAAGAGAATTTGGAAGTCAACGTCACCCGCCTCGGTGAAACGTACAATTCGAGAATCGCCCCACCTGTGTCCTCAAATTAGTCGAGCAAATAGAATAGGTAAGGATAAAGAACGCATACCTCGCACTCCAAACACCCCCCTCAACATCGACACACAGACCATCACAGTATGTGCCTTCGCGGAAACCTTTTTCAAGGGCATTAATGAAGACTCGACGGTTTTCAATTTTGCCTTCACGATAATCATACGCATAGATTTTATTAACCAGAGAATCTGTCAAATAACTAAAAGGTTTTGGGATCAGCAGTTGAAGCGAAACAGGTTCGAGATTACTTACAAAGTTTTCTCGTCTGGGCTCCAGCCGAGACCATTCGAGTCCTAGAATAAAATAATCATGGGGCGATGTGGGAATTGAATCAATCAACTTGCCGTGAATGGGCCCTCATCCACAACTTCTGCAATCATTGTCGAAGGGTCATACCTATAGAGCTGCCCCGGAATGCCTCGTTCCTGATCGCAGATGGTTCCCGCGAAAAAGCGGCCTTCACTATCGCAGCCACCATCGTTGAAACGCGTGAATGGAGCCTCCTCGGGGTTGATGGGTTTGCTGATATGGCTTATTCTCGAGTTTCCGGTCAAAACGGCAAATCCCTGGGCCGTGGTACACGCCAACTGAAAAAAAGTCAGAGAGTTTCTTGTCGAGCCTAAAGAACGTAGCTGACACCTGACGCATTGGATCTTAAAGCCAAACATGAGATGGCTTCATCAAAAATTTCCGAAGAGAGTTCTAGGTTGGTGGTATTGACGTGAAAAACCTGGATGTCATCGATGAAGAAAGGTAACGATCTGGAGACCACAGAAATGGCTTTACCTTCTTTTCTGAAATATCAACGAAATGCAAGATGGAAGTGGACGGGTCGTAGATGGGACCTATTGCGTGTGAACTCTATGGGCGGGAAAAAAGAAAGAGCAATATGATTGAAAGACCCACCCTCGCCCAAGGTACAACCGACCATGAGCCAGGGATGCTGGACAACAAGTTCGCGTTTCCCGGCCATTGTGCGGTGTTTGTCAGGGTGCCTTGGTTCAACAAAGATTGTATGTGAAAGTGGCCGTGCTTGTCTTACAAAGATTGCTCGAAGAAGGTTCCAATGATTCCCAAATTGAAACTGCCCTGATGATTATGAGGAAGCTGGAAGAGACTCATGCGACCAACCAAAGGCGGATGTTTGATGGAACTGTCTTTATTGTCCTTCTTCGAAAGAAAAGAGTATGCATCTCTACTGATCATACTGCGTCACATCAATGATCCCTTAGTTCAAGAGGTTCCAGAATAGCTAACAGGGACAACCGGGATTGGTGGGAGCAATGTAAAGTACGGAGTATTCCGACCTGCCGAGTGATCGTCTCCAGCCTTTTAGTGAGCTGTGGGTAGAAAAGATAATTGGTTAGCCGGAATGAGAAGCGTGGCAGTTCATGAGTAGAACCAGACCTTCGGGGGTCTTCGCAATGTAGTCAATGGCTGAAAAGACGTCGGTGAGTATTTCCGCGCGGTGTGCAGCGTGGACGTCACGGTACCTTGTTGGACTGTTTGGATCTCGTCTGCCTCTGCATCGGGAATTTCGATAGAGAACTCCTGCAGATAGCGGAGGAATTAGGGACTTAAGACTTCCAGGACGGAGTGGTACGCACCTCCTCAACAGCCATCATGACTTCGACGGCGTCCAAACTATCCAGTCCAAGGTCTTGTTGAAATGAAGACGTGACCTTGAGCTGAACGCGACGGGATGTCAGCAGAACGCTCTTTAGCGATGAGAAGGGACCACACCTTTCCTGGGTCAATCTTCTCATAACCTTTCAAGGTCTCAAGGACGCGAGCTGTGATGACGTCCCGCGGGAGAGAGCCACCTCCAGAGTACATAGCTCTAGGCATCCATCTTGCTTGGATGGTCTGCGTACACCGAGCGACACGAGAAACAGCAACAGTTCTTGGGAGGAGGCGGAATAAAGACATTTTTGGTTTGAGGCTCAGTTAACGGCGAAGAGGAAAGAAATTGCTACGTGACCCCCGGCGTTCTCCGAAGAAATAGTTACATATTTGATAATTATGGGTCCCGATATGGACTTAGCATATGAAGAGGCCATGAACACAATACAAGTGCTCGCTGCTGGTTGCTCACTGCTATCCAGGCCAAGACAGACGGGAAATGATGAATCCAGACATAATCCAGTCATTTTTGTTTTGAGAAGGGACAAAAGAGGGGGGAACGGAAATAGCCGAGAGAAACTATGCAGTCGTGAGATAAGGTTTGAGGACTGGTAAGCCACATTGGTTGTTCCAAGTCGGCGTAAACGCTCAACTCCTCAAGGTGAGAGGCCGCGTTGTCGTTCTTCAGTCGCATTGCTAAATTATACCCTCCCTTTCCATCCACAGGTCTGTATCTACAGGTCCCACTTCATCTTGCCGAAAAAAAACTGATTGTTTCGACGCGTAGAACACGACCATGGCCACTTTCTCTCCGACACCCATCGTTATTGATGGCAAGGGTCATCTCCTTGGTCGACTGGCCTCGATTATCTCGAAGCAGATTCTTTCGGGCCAGAAAATTGTAGTGGTTAGGTGCGAAGAAATCAATATTTCTGGCAGCTTCTTCAGAAACAAGGTCTGCATCTGCATTATCTTTCCTATTCTTCCAATTTAAGGCTACATTTTCAGCTTCGTTATCACAATTTCTTGCACAAGCGCCACATTGTAAACCCCAAAAAGTCTGGACCCTTCCATCATCGTGCCCCCTCCAAGATTCTCTATCGAGCGATCCGGGGTATGACCCCGCATAAGAGTGCCCGGGGTGCTGCCGCCCTCGAACGCCTGAAGCTCTTCGAGGGTGTCCCGCCACCGTACGACAAGAAGAAGCGAATGGTTGTTCCTGAGGCGCTGCGAGTGTTGAGGCTGAAACCCGGACGCAAGTACTGCACGGTGAAGGTATGTGCTGTATGCTTGTATTTTGGAAACATTTAAATTGAATGCACGTAGCGTCTCTCGCATGAAGTTGGTTGGGGGTACAAGGACGTTGTTGACCGCCTCGAAGAAAAGAGAAAGATCAAAGCACAGGCCTTCCACGAGCGCAAGGTAGATGACTGCCCTGCTTTTGATTGCCTAGACTGACGTCGGATTTGTAGCTTGTTGCCATCAAGTTGCGTCAAAAGGTTGTGGCAGATACTGCATCATCGTTCGAGCAGCTCAGCCAGCTGGGTTACTAGAGTAGTCCATCCTATGCACACTATGTACCACTGCTATGATGAGAATGAATTGAGTCATGCCATCAACCGTGATTCGGGCTTAGCCGAGAGAAAAACCGAGATCCAAGTCCATTTTTGATTTTACTCCTTTACATACTCTTCCCTCTTTTTTCTTCTTCCCTCTCCCTCCCCACTATGCCCTCCGACTCCTCTAGACACGAAAATGGTTTCTTGCTTCGCTTTTTTATTCTTTGCGCCCTCCTAATCTTTTCTCTCTTCTTTTTCAGCTTCACCCGCCAACTCTCGTTCACCTTCTCCCTCTCATCACGACACTTTGACTCTACGCGCGCTCGTTAGCACAAAGGACGCCGGCGTCATCATCGGGAAGGCTGGAAAAAATGTTGCAGATCTGAGAGATCAGACGGGCGTCAAGGCTGGCGTCAGCAAGGTCATTCCAGGTGTCCATGACCGTGTTCTCACAGTGACTGGCTCAGTCGAGGCTGTCTCAAAGGTGCGTTTCATGCTCTACATCCTCCATCTTCTTTCTGGCTCATATTTCTCAGGCGTACAACCTCATTATCTCTCAACTTGTGGCTTCAGCGCCCTCTTCCCCCGTCTCCTCGTCTCCATCCACACTTCATACGGCAATCCGACTCTTGATCTCCCACAACCTGATGGGCACCATCATTGGTCGCAGTGGTCTCAAAATCAAAGCAATTCAAGATGTTTCCGGTGCACGCATGGTCGCTTCGAAGGATATGCTTCCTCAGTCAACTGAACGCATTGTTGAAGTACAGGGTTCCCCCGAGGCTATTGGACGTGCGGTGGAGGAGATTGGCAAATGTCTACTTGAGGACCACGAGCGGGGCCAGGGTACCGTCTATTACCACCCTACACCGAATGACGATCGTGGGGGTAACCGCCGAGGACACAACTACTCGTCATCATACAACGGACCTCGTCGTGGCAATGGTGATGCCAATCCCCGTGGCCGAGCTTCTCCTCCTGGATCACCGACCAACGCCCATTCACCTGTCTCAAGTCCCCCTGCTGCTAACCTGCGCACCCAAAACATCTCTATTCCATCCGACATGGTTGGGTGCATCATTGGGCGGAGTGGTACCAAAATTACCGAAATTAGGCGCCTGTCTGGTTCCAAAATTTCCATCGCCAAGGCCCCCCACGATGAAACTGGTGAACGGATGTTTACTATCGTAGGAACCCCCGAAGCTAACGAGAAGGCTCTATTTTTGTTGTACAACCAACTCGAGAGCGAGAAAGAAAGGAGGGTGGGGAGGGAGGCTCAGCAGCAATCTGAGCAACAGGATTGATATCGCGACCCCAGATGTCATTTATCCTACCGCTCGCCGGCGTGAATGGAGGCTAGGATGACATTGCTCCAAAGGTGGTAGACTGCTCCTCTTGTGCCACGATCTACTGCAGATTCTTCTCATCCTTACGCCCTCTTTTTGTACTCTCCCGTCGTGTCCGAGCCCATCTTTTCTTGAACCATATTCGCTACCGCCAAAACCATCCAGCCCATGACCCGCTTTCCTTTTTGCATTGTTGCCCCGTTAATGCTCTTCCCTCCTCTTCCCCCTCCCTCCCATCCTAGCCGCTGACCTTCTGCGATACTACTTTTGTCGTACCACTCCTGCGTATCGTACATCCATCCATGCCATAAAATGATTTTTTCCCTCACCTAGTCATGTGATGACCTGTAGAATGACATATTACCAAAATTAGAATTTGAAATCGAATCCCAATGTTGCCTCCTCCCCACCCTTCTCTTCCCCGGCCACCATCCCCCCAACAACCGTATGCAGCTTATTACAACTCCCATTATGTTCAAGCTTATTCCCGGCCAGCTCCAAATGTTGCTCATTATCCCATCGCCAGTTCCAGCAACAATATCAATGACAGGATTTTTCAACACCAGTCCAGCAAAAATCTGATCCAATCTTGTTCGTCCTGGTACCAACCTGGTACCAGCCGATGTTCGTATCCTTCATGCACATTCACTGGCTCTAGCAAAGCTGTCGAGACGCATATGATGGATCGGCACCTCATCTACCCACCGGGATGGGAGAAGCGACAGAAAAAAAGAGATTGGGATGCGGATCCCAGCCTAAAAGGGTGCGCACAGCTCCACTCATTTCTCAACTTGAGATGATCCCATAATTCTAAAACACACAGAAAACCCGTCCCAATTCAAGGGACCAACGTCGTCTTGGACTCGCCAGAAATCCTGGAGGCATGGATTGCGGAGCGCAAAAAACGTTTTCCGACATCCGACCGGGTTGAAAACAAGAAGCGTAAAATGGAGGAAGCAGTCGCCCGTGGCCAGCTCGACCTTGCAGAAGCTGGTCTTCTTGCTAATAAACGTCGAAAGGTTGAAAACACTGATTCCTATCAAAAAAGGCGACAGGGCCAACCGACAAAGGGCCACGTACGAATTGGAAAGGAGCCCGAGAAGGCCAGAGTATTAGATTCGGGGTGGCCTGTACGGGCACCCAAAAGCGATGTACACATGGTCGAAAGGTTGGTATCCCCTTCTGCGTGTCCCGAAACTGGGTCTTGTAGCGAAGCAGAGGACAACGATGCACCTGAATCCCGCTCGTCGAAAATATCACACACAGATTGTGCTATCGCCCTTCAGCATTGTGTCGAAACCGACATTTACGATCAAGCTTGTTCAATCGCCACGGTAGTTGGCTCTAAGGAAGTCAGAAATTTCAAGAAAGGACAAATTCAGCAACCTAAAGCCCCTCCACGGAACCCGTTTGCTTCACGCCCCACACTATTGCGCAATGTAAGATATGTCTGGAAAATTCCTCATGGCATATGCTGACTCTAACTCTGTTGAATAAAGCTCCTCCTTCCTGAAATACGCGTCACAATATCCAACCTTTCTCAAGCTATTCGATTTTTGGTGGACAACCATTTCCTTCGCGATGTTGAGCTAGAACCGGGGCAAGCCGTCGAGCAAAATAAAATACAAATCTTACCATTGGACGGTGGGGTGAAGGAGGTTAGCCAAAGCTCTAACGTTTAACGTTAGATATCACAGATAATAAATATTCCTCTATAATAATGGTCTCATCGACTATCGCTTGAAGACCCACTGTCGCTTTCTGTATCCATGTCCTCGCTCAGTTCGCTGGGATCGATCTCCATTACTTTCTGTGTGACCTCGAAGCCAATGGCGTTGAGTGCGTCGCCGATTTCTTTCGCCTTCGCCGGCGCCGTAACAACAACGGCGACGGAGGAAGATGGTTTAAACAGGGGCAGGAAATGTTTTTGAAGAGCTCGGAGGACGTCTGCTTTGGTAATGACCTGGTATTTCTGCAACAGGTCTATTTGGTGGGTCCTGGAGACACCTTTCATTGCTTGATTGGTGAACGACACCATGGCCTACATTTAATTCAAGTCACTTTTTCGACTCCAAACAAAAAGGAGGTCCTTACAGCTCTGCCAGCGGTGGAAACGTTCTTCGCCACACCGTATACAATGGTGCTCTTTGCAGCATCAAGCATCGTCTCGTCAAATTCGATCTAGGAACATTGGGTACCTCAGAAGCGCAAAGGGAGAAACGGAAAACGAACCACGCCATCGACAAGACCGCTGATAACTTTCGATGCTTCTTCAAAGGCTTTCATGCTGTTTGAGCTCTATTTAAGGGGCTTTAAAAATAGTCCCAAACATTAGAAATGGAACTTGCTCGATACAGCGAAAAGCTCATGAGTCCAGCTTCGACGTCCAGAGAGGCATACGCTGCATAAGCCAGGCCAGAGCCCCGGATATATCGCTGCGAACTTGTTAAGACTAAAAACAGCAATCTCGGGCTTGGCTCACCCAAAAGTAGTTCTCTGTTGCATTAAGTACTTCCAAGGCGACACGGACAGCGGGATATTCTGGATGATCGAAACCCATGATTCCCTTCGTTGTGTGGGTAGCGAACGAGCTTTCTATTGTTGGAAGGCTCATAACAATCGCCTGTGAAGATGACGTGAGAGAAAGGGTTCGTTGTAGCTTTAATGCTTGATTACCTTTCGAGACATTCTCTTTCCAACATCACTTAGAGTTTCAGAGGCTTGAGGCACTGGGGATAAGGGCACACTCTATCAAATTTTATTAAGGAAGTAATCTGAGAATAAATCAGGAGCTTACTGGTATTGAGGAAGCGAAATATTTAGCCCACATGCTCCTTGGCTTTTTTATGCCAAGAACGTTCCCTGTAACCGAGAATCTGATACCCGATGGCTCCGTAACTGAAAAGATGGAATTTATTAACAGAGACGATGGTCAGGAAATAGAAAGCCAGGCCATACTGGAGCGCTTGATTTCTTCGAAGTCGGCTATAACCTCATTTGGGGTGTCTTGGAGAGATTTCACAAGTTTCGGGATGAATTCGGCTTGGGGAAGTACCCCTCCCGAGCGAGATGTTGAATTTTCGGCATAGAACAATGTAGCCCATAGAGAAGAGAGGACGTTGCTGCCATCCCTTTTCATCTCTGGTAGAGACTGTTGAATTTTGGCCAGAACAACTTGAAGTCTTTGTTTTCCAGTCATGAGCACACTACAGTGCACCACTGGAGAAAAACATGCAAACCTTTCTTCGTTAAATTCTGCTCCATACACCAAATCTTTCAACCAAGCAATAGCGTTTTCGTATTGAGCGGTTTCGACCTTGATGCTTATCCGGAAGGTCTCGGAGAAAGAGCCTGATATACCCAATCCAGTTTCGTAGGACACGGTCTCGTTGTCAAGTTGATTGATGACTTCCTCATGAGATAGACGAATACCAGATTGCCTTTGCACTGGCAACGAGAAGAAGGATGATAGATACGCGGACATATAACTGACAGCAGAGATGCTTTTGTCAGACCTTACAAGAGTTTATAAGAAAATATTTTTGCTTACGGTCGAAGACGATTTGGGAGGTTTGTCAAGTTGAAAAGAGCATGTAGGGAAACAAAGTCTGACTGAAGGTGGAGATTATTACATGACTTCGTTAGAAGAGAACGTAGGCTGACCTCAACGTGATCATACTGGACAAAGAATGGCAACTGTTGTCCATCGGATTGAATGTGCTTGAACAGAGGATCTTTAACAGAAGGGGAGGAGTGAGTTTTGCGGCCGTGTCCGGGCTCCTGTACGCTTTGGACAGGGATCCAAGAAATGCTCTTCACGTCTGGTACGGGAAACGAGGTCAGAATCTCAGTTGGAATGGGCCTGTCGTGCTCAGCCTTAGCCATCTGTAGCTCAGCCTCGGCTCTCTTGAGACCGTCTGGGCCTAGTTTCTCGACCTGTGCCGTTATCCTTGCCTTCTCATCCCTTTCCAACTTTTCGGCAAGACTTGCGGATGGTTTCCCAACGATTACGACAGAAAATGGCTCGACATAATACCTAAATCGTAAGTTGGGTCTGGAAGGTATAAAAAAAATGAGCCATGCCACTCACTGGAATAAGAGCTGTGTCCATTGGTCGCTCGTCCAGGATCGCAATGCTGAATAGAAATTTATTTCATCCATGGAAGGGTGTAATTCTGATCCGTCCTCAGCACCATACAAGAAATCGGTGATGATATTTCCGGAGAAGGTGTCTCCTTTGGCAGACTCCAGTTTGCTGCGTAGCTGAAAAACGATCAACCGAATTCTTTGAAATTTATGACAAATCGCCTTACCTGACGTTCATCTCGATTGATGACCATACACATACGTTGCATATCAATGCCATCTACAACAATGCGCTGCAGGCTCGCCTTCAACCTTTCATTAAATGTATCTAGGTGCTCTGCTGGAACCGAGCCAATGTATATCGGTAGATTTACATGAGTTGCACGTGTGTCTTCGCTGAAATAGATGTAAGAACTAAAAATGAAGCCAGGTCTCAGAAATTATGGCGCTGCCCAATTTTGCATGTACATGAACTGACCAGAGAGGAGATTCAATTTCAATAAATTCTTTGTTAAGAGGGGCGACTGCGGACGATGTGAGGTAAGTGCCGATGATTTCCAGCGCCTTTCTCTCAAGGAAAGCGTTCGGAGGTGGACCCAAAAAGTTAACGATAAGTTCACCCATACCTACAGGTTCCTGTGTCAATACATTGCTCTGATAAAATAAATGTTTACCCGCTTTCATCTTGTTCTGGAAATTCCACAGTTTCCTTTATGGTTTTCGGTATGGGTTTCCGGAGGGCGCTTGCGGTTTCCACAAAGGGACGCTTCCAACCCGATGGCCGAGTACCATGGTTTTGCTTGTGGTCAATCAAACTTGGCTCGACTTGTCTCTGGATGACTTGCAATAACGACGATGTCCCGCTGGAAAGCTTTCCCGCAACTATGAGAGCAAGATTATGGGGTACATAGTAACGTGAATGGTAGTCCCGAACTATAGCTTATTCAGCATTGGGAAATGTGGCCACAGAAGGATAAATTTTACTTTGCTGGGGAGTTAAAACGCGCAGAGCATCCATCAGTCCGCCCGTTTCACTTCGATAGCCACTACCAGGAGGGTCGAGTAATCTTTGCAGCCTGTTGAAATATCAGAAAATAAGTCTAGTTCCTTTCTGTTTTTGTTTTCAAGTCGCAGCCAACGAACCGAAGAGCCATAAGATCTCCTGATGTATTTTCCCTCCCCTGCATCTCACTGTAGACGACGCCAGAATCCTGCCCTTTGGGATCAATGTGGTGAACCTGCATAATTCATGCTGTGTCATGCGTGAACTGTAGAAATCGTGAGAATCACTGACCTCCGTCACAAAACTAGTTTAAATATGGGTCAGTGTGATAATGCAAAATGAAGAAACAAAATATATGCACCCAGCGTGTGTGATTGTTGGATATAAGATATGATCAACATATATAGGGAGCAGCTGGAGAAATCCTTGCTCTCCGGCGGTCGACACGGTGTATGCAGTGTGATCTGTGTCCGTCCAAGCATTTGTTCCATTTGAAAATCCTCGATTGGCGAGGAGATCCAGGATACCCTTGTGAGGAAACTTTTCCGAACCCATGAATATCAGACTGGAAAAGGTAAGAATCGGGGGGAAAGAATAATGAACCCGACTGACTGTTCCAGAGTATGGGGGCATCCAGAATCGTCGAAAACTTTATAGTAATGAGCCATTTGAAGAAAAAAAAAAAACATCAGCAAATGCGCTCACTTTCTGTCCCCACAACAAAATACCCATTCACAATGGGAGCTGAAAACTCGCGGTCAGAATATAATGACGATCTATCCATCTGCATGTACCTTCGTAATCAAGATGAATGACAGTCAGACCAGTTACGCGGCTCCTCCACTTGGATACTGTGACGTCGGTAAAGTCCAATTTAACGCGTCTGATCAGGTCATAGTTCCCGAAGCTCTCCACCGATTGAGCCATTGAAGTGGGAGGAGACAGAGGTGTCTTTTGTAAATATGAGGCTGCGTGTGCTGTCCGGAAAAGGATATCTGAGTAATTAGTTCGCCTTGACCCAGAAATACCGGTCCGAAGTGCTGTAAAGGTCTGTCGGGTGGCAGCGAAATGTCTCCACGTCGAAGAGAGTCGTTGCATAAAGGAATTAAATGCAACCCAGAGACGATGAATAAAAGACCGGAAAGACGACGGCCGATTATGTAATGCATGTTTCGTTCTCAGTGCTCACAAAGGGTCCTCCGAACTGTTGTATCTCATCGTAGGATCATGGACGCCCGCCAGATGACTCCCGAAGCTTTGGCACTATCTTTGGCACGTAAAGAGAAGAAGCTCAAGCAAGCACTCGAAGCTGCAGCAAACCCCCCACCTGCGCTACTGCTCACACGCGCATGGTTAACGATAACCAGCCAACAACCCAAAAGTTCAAACCGATTACCATCTCATCAAGTCAAAATTCTTACATGGAATGTCCGTGAAACCTCTCTCTTGTGTCACGTCTGGTGAACTGATGAGACTTCAAGCTTCTTGCCCAATGTTTGATCAGTACGAACTGTGTAATTTCCAAATACTTTCTGATCCAACACTACGTGTAAAGGGAGAGAGTTATTTCCTACCAGCGACTGCCTGAAAGTAGCCCTCAGGGAGCGGTGTCTCCATGAAGAAATTTTGAAGCAAAACTCTGACATCCTTTGTCTTCAAGTAATTACTCGCTCGCATCATTCCATGTCAACACCTAACTTTGACAGGAAGTTGATCGCTTGGAAAGGCTACTTCCAATTCTCGAAAATGCAGGCTATTTCCATCATTACGCATCAGGTCCAAAAAAACGTCACGGATGCATGATCGCTTTCAAAAAAGATCTTTATTCATTAGTTTCGGTTAAGGTGGTGTTTTATGATGACGAGCATGCTGGGAAAGAAGGAGGACCACCACGGATTGGTAGTTCCTTTAAAACAAGAAACATCGCCAACCTCGTTGCTCTGCGGAGCAAAGACAATGAAGCGGAAGGCATTATTGTTGCGACAACACATCTTTTCTGGCATCCCAGGTCAGGCCGGCAACCAGAAACCAATCGAATTGTTCGCTCAACTCTAATTTCTTCCTCAGGTATACGTATGAAAGGATAAGGTTCGCCCTTGCTTTCTAATAAATCTAGCTCACGAGGAATTGGATATCGGTACCAGGCAACTTGCCATTCTCATAAGAGAGACGACTGCCTTCAGAGAGCAGCTTTCAGTCAATTCGTGGCCCTGTGTGATCGCGGGAGGTAATTTCCTGCCTCTCCACAGGAGATAACTTTGCCGAACGTCCGTTGAACAGATTTCAACTTTGGACCGAGTGACCCTGCGTACTCCCTAATCGCCGGTGATTCCCTCTTGCCGTTGCAAAGAGAAATGATCCACACTTCTCGGGTCGTTCATGCAACACGAGATCCCAGCATTCTTACATCTACTTCCAGCACTGTTGAGCATTCCGAAGACGACGAACCTGAGGATGTCGACCCAGATTGTAACATAATAAATGCTCGTCCTGCAACTAAGGAAGATGGTCTTCTGGATATCCCTGAAATTGTTGAATGGTTCTCAACATTGCCAAGACTCTGTAGCGCATATAATGAAGGACTGTATCAAGCTCGGAGGCTGGGAGCAATCATTCCAACCTATGGCACCCGAGTTGAACTTCCGCCAGGAAGGCAGGGCGCTACTGAGCCCGAATATACAAGCTATACACATTATTGGAAGGCAGTTTTGGGTGAGAACCTTACTTCCTGATAACATATCAACTGACAAAAAGGATGCGCCTAGATTATATCTTCTTCCTCAATCCACCAGAAAGACCTATCGAGGTCACAGGGTTATTGACGCCTCTTAAGTCTGAAGATTTGGAACCTGGCCTGCCTCAAAAGCGAGTTTCGGGAAGTGATCATACATCTTTAGTTGCTGAAATGAGGTGGGAGATAAAATGATTACTGTATTGGTTATCAAAACACACTTGCTGTTAAAAGAAATTCAATTGTGTCAAATGAGTGTGAAGCACAAATAGAGCGATGTATGTAAAATAATAACAGGTTGCTATGAATGTCAAAAGTCCATGGACGTTTTAGAGATGGACGTTTGGAAAGAAAACCCAAATAAAAAAAAGATCAACCCCGAGTAGCTCTGTCAGACCCTGCCAAAAGACTATCGAACAAACCGCCTGCTGATGTCTCATTTCGTAGCTGAATCATGTAGACAATCCCTGTGCGGGCTCCTTTGTCGCTGAGCTCAATAGCAACGCCGGTTTTCCCTACACGCTCGACTCCATCGGTGAGAACGATGGTCGAAATTAGGACGGACTTGTCCTTGTTATCAGCTTCCACAACGAGTTGCTTGATATTCGTGGGTTCCTGGCGGTATAGTTTCAGTTTTGCAGATCCCAGAGATTTCCATTGGGCGTGGTGTTGCTGCAGAAAGACTTTGCACTTCATCTGCGCAGAAATCGTTGAAACCACAGGGCCAAGATATTGTGGCTGTTGTACAGGCGAATTGGGTGGACTTGGCTCATTCATTGGTATGGCCATCGATACTGCACGTGCTTGCGCCGCTGAAGGTAATAGTGGACGCGCCTGGGGCACATGGAGCCCACCAACACCTCCACTAGTAAATGAGGTATTCCTTGGCATGAAATTCATACCATTGGGATGTTGTCCAGGGGGGAAGGAGGGTAAGGGCGGATAATTAGGGTTTTCGTGTTGAGAATATTGAGAACCAAGGGACCGAACTGATGGAGATTTACGGATGTCATGTCCGAGAGATGGCTCAGAAGGTGGCCTGGGAGGGGGAAAGCCATTTTGTGGGAAGTGCGCTTGCGATCGAGAGCTGGGGTTGGGGGGGTATATCTGTTGTTGAGTCGGAGGACCACTCCCGTTGAACGGAATTCCACCGTAGTGCGCATTGGGTGGCATGAAGCTTGGACCAGCAGGGGAGTCATTGCTAGGTCCTGGAAGGAAACTTGTACTTCTCGCGGGGGGGACGGCATTCGGACCAAATGATGGACCCCTTTGATATGGTTGAGCGGAGATCGAAGGACGAATAAAAGGAGCTCCAGGGTTCGGAGGTAACCCGGATGGGGGGTACTTGCCATCAAGTGGGAGAGGTTTGCCGTCTGAAGTTTCATAGGCTGGTGGGGGCTGATCTTGCGAGCTTCCAAGTTGTTCAGATTTATTTGGAATAGCTGGCGACAGCGATCGCTGTCCGTTCGGGCTCATGCTCCCCACCCGGTCGCCGAGGGGTGTAATTAGTGGAGGCGCGATGGTCCCATTGTTGGATTGCAGGCGAGGGAAAGAATTGAAGGTTGGCATTGGAGGTGGTGGTTGTTTAGATGGTGGTGGTACTGTACACGCCAATATCTGTCAGCCTATATCCACAAAACCATATTTTGGGACTGACCCGAGCCAGAAAATTCAATGCAGTCCTTGAAATGGTTGAGAAGGACTTCTCGTCCCTCCCTAGTCGCCGTTTCCAATATTAGGATCTCTTTTCTCATGATAGCTACCTGGATGGCGTTGTCTGTCCGCGATATATATGTAAGAATGTAGATTACAATCAGATTTGATGCAACTGACCTTGTCCATTGACTTCCGAAGCTCGCAACACCTTTCCTGCAAGAGGCGGGTAACAGAGCCACATATCGGCGCCTTCGCGGCCAAATTCCCCCCGGTCCTCGGGTAGCATTCTTTCACACACAAGGAATAAATCTGACAAGAGGAAAACATGACCCTGTCGATGCACAACTTCTATACCGGTGGCTCGTGGGGTAAATCGAATCACAACATCGACCGATGCACGCAATTCACGAGTGAAAACCAGTGAAGGAGGAGACATTTGCAGTTTGACAGCCTAAAAAACGGTGAGAGCTATATAACTTCAAAAATGCAAGACGTACCTTCGGTGTCATTGTAAATATATCAATAGTACGTTCTGTGGCAAGTCTCCGCTCCAAATCTGAGATGGGCATCCCAAGCGTCTGAGTGGAGGCTCGACTGAGAGATGTCGATTCTGATTCACGAGAAGAACGCTCTCTGGGAGAAAGGTAAGTGGCTTAATGCACGATACACACACAAAAAAATAAATCGACATACCCTGCGGAAACGCTGCCATGATTAGAACTTGTCTCACTACCCGTTTTGGAATCTTGCTCAGCTGAACGCAAGATGGCAGGGGGCGCTAGTGGAGGGCTCAAGGGCGGGTTTCGCATATCAATGACAACTTCATCGTCAGTTTCCACTGGCGCGGCCGTTGCGGTCGCTGCTGTTTGATCTCCCACTCTGAGGGTACTCCGACTCTCCAAGGTGTCCATAAGATTATTGAGAGTATCCACGGCGCCAACGAGGAGACGATTGTCAGTATTCTTCAGCAGACGGTTGTAAAGCTTCAGATAATATTTCAAGCGGGTCTTTGGAAGAAGAAATAGTGAATCAAGCGTCCATATCCCGGAATTCAATGGAGAGGGATTAGTGGACGAAAATTGTACAAGAATTGAACCTAATCGAGGATTGGATTGGACAGGTTGCCATGTGTCGAAGCCGCAACAATATTTGGCACAGTAAGTTTCGTATGGTTTCTTGAGGTCGTCGATCTATTGAAATGAATAATCTCGCCGCACAAGAAAAAATCCATCTCTTACCCATCTTATGAGCAATCCCCCGAGTTCGCCTGCTGACTTAGGATCAGCACTGATATCCTTCAGTTTCTGTCTTTTACGTAAGTAGCGATCGCAGCAGAAAGCACCCAGGGCATACAGCATGGAGGCCGCGATTGGCTTTATAAATCCCTTCAATACTCCTGAACATCGAATCTAGCTCAGGAGGGGGCAAATTTGATCGGGACCATGCAGCGGCTACTTTCTGGGAGAGGCTCAAATCAGGATACTTGTGGCCAGAATGGACTAACGTACTCGGATGATTCCAGTAAGCTGACCTACAAAAGACTTCTCTGTATCGACGAGGTCCGTGAGAGGGTTGGCCTTTCTGGGTTTGGAGTCTGGCGCGGAGGGGCTGGTAGGAGTGGTTGGGGTCATAGGCGCGTTCAGGCCTAAAGGGGAAGAGTCAACTTGGGTAGCACGCAGCTAATTAGGGACCCACCACCTGCAAGCGAGCTCGACGGGGGAAGAGTCAATGACTGAGGGTCGGAAGCCGAGTCTACGGATTTCTGGGGGAACTTCGGCGGCGGGGGTGGTGGGGGCGAGGGAAGGTCTTGAGCACCAGGCGAAGACGGGCGCGAGATGGACGGGTGGTCTGTAGGAGGGGTGCTCATGATGAAAGGAGGGAGGGCGACGACGACGACGAGCTCGAGCACGACTCACGGCGAAGTCAAGGTCCCAATCATTTTTCTGCGTCCAGGAGCACACAATAGTTCTCATCACGTGTCCCATAGCACGTTCTTCATAACTCCCATGGCTGATAGACCCAACAAGAACACCAACGTTCTCCACTACAATGTCAGGTGGATGGATAGTGTCTTTAAGTCCAGGAATACAACAGAGGCCCTGCTTTCTCCACAACGTGAAGCCGGAAACCTGACTGCCCATGACTATGATGCCTCCATAAACTTCCTCCCAGGCTACCACCGCCATTATCCTGTTTGTCATTAAGTTGCGCCATTCTTTCTTCCTGCTAGCTCATGTGGCATTCCAGGTTCTGGGCGTTCTTATGGCAATAACATTGGTTTTCCGGTTCCGAAATCCGAGATGGACCCAGTTCAAAGCCCAGGCCGTCACCTTTACTGCTGGGTTAGGTGGCTTTACCTTTGGAAGAGTGGCCGTCATTTCTGCACACTACAATTATCTGCGCTCTATAGAAAACCCTGATGGCTTCAGCAAAGCTATGGAAAATATCCAATCTGAACTCGGGGCGCCAAAGGTTGGCCTTATCATCGCGCGTGCCTATCAACCTTCCTTGGATGACGATTACACCAATCAAGTCCCAGACGATGGTGATGGAACTTCGCTTTTCTTCATGTTCTCCTCTAAACATTGTGGTGCTCTATCTCAGGCTCACAGCTGATACTCCCATCCTCGAATTCAGAATCCCCGAAACCCAAACCCACCGACAAAGAACGTAGTAAATGGGAACAAATCCGAGCCACAAACAATCGCACTGTCCATAACTCGTCGTGGGATGCTCTCCGACAAAAGCACGAGAGAGAGAATGTGAACCTCCGCAGAGAAAACCCTGAAACTGAAAAGTCGGACATCGACAAGTATGCAGTCAACGACCCAAATGGAAAATTTGGTAGATAAAGTGATAGGTCGGGCAGTTCAAAGTAAATGGATGACTTTTCATAACAATCTAAAACTCCAGACATGTTCGCTAGTTATATTTTAAGATTGGGCTGGGAAGCCTGAAACGAGTCTAGAAAAAAAATCTAGAGGGTCTGGAAGGGGGGTAGGAGGCCTTCTAGATTAAAATCTAGAAATATTTCCAGACGTTATCGAAGGAAGGCCACCCAATATACTTTAATCCCTTTACAGTATATATATATGGGCAAAAGTAAATCTCGGTGCAAAGGCATGGTTTACATTTTTTCAATAAAAGAAATAGAGCAAGCCAAGGTATAGAAAATTGGAAATCTGTATTGTGGTCCATAGAATTACAACCAAGCAACAATAAATACAAAAGATGTTTGCGATTTAAGTAGGTTTCACAAAACATAGTTAGCCGGTGAGCCCGAGGTATCGCGTCTTGGCCAAGTTGTCCCCACGAGGGATCCATTTCCATTACTACTGCTGGGGGAAACAGGGTGGATTGAAAGGACATGTCCTGGTAAGGTTTGCTGCTCAAACGGTGGACTGACTGGTAAAGGTGCCGCCTCTAAGCCTTCCTCGGTGGGACGACCGGGAAGTTCGTCCTTTCTGAACAGAGTTGTGTGAGAGAATGGGTACAAGGGAACCCCAACTTCTAAGGGCTGCTTCTGGGCTGTCATTCGGACGATTTCGCGCATAAGACCCTGTAACAGTCTCTCTTGCCGAGCTTTAAATAATGTCAGAGATTGACTGGTTTATGGCAGGTGGTAACATACTGCCAATGGGAGACCGTTGGCCGTATTCCATCATAGCAAAGCTAGTTTTCGGATCATGCTTGAATGTGGAGTACATTGACATGTTCAAAATCTCTTACCGTAACACATTAATCTCACCCCAGACGGTTGATTCCCTTTCCGAATCATTGATTTCGATGAAATACTTGCAGAGCTGAACTTGAACAACAGCGGCAAGATACCAGCAAATCTAAAGACGAGTAGTGGTCAGCCCACATCTTACTAAAGCGAGAGAGAATGAGAAAAATGGATGCATACCGTTACAAATGGATGAAGTCTGGTTATGTCCAAAGAAGTCGCAGACAATACATAATAGGCCCCGAGGATGCATCTTGCAGAATTGACACAGCGAGCCGTTGATACATTTTTCGGGTCAGTAAAATCAATGTATGGGTTGTGAAGAGTGATTGTTGCACTGTGCTTGCTTGAGATCCCATTCTAAACCACGTAAGATGAGAGAACATACGCATGCGGAATAATGTGAACCATGTATAAGTCTGTGTCCAATGAACTGCCGTCAGGTGCGTCGGTCACGCCAGTGTTGTTTCTGTAAATCTGTGGCAAGCTTTCCAGGAAATCAGAGCAAATCAATTTATCAATCTCTTCAAACCCCGGCAGGAAAAAAGGATTTTGGTTTTTACTTGGGGCGGTGGGTGCCCTCAAATTGCCTCGAACATTGAAATCGGTCACTTTGCCAAATAGCATGACAGACTTGATAAGGAGAAGGAAGGAGTCTGTGTACTGCGGAGGATGACGAGTGAAGAACTCAGATGAACAAAGATCCTGAGGGTTGCTTGGTATGGGTGACTAGAAAACGAGTCAAATGAGGGGAGATCTCGATTATTATAAGTCAACATACCTCGGACTCAAAGTCGTCAGTCCTTAAGGGTAACTCAGTCCCAATATCTCGTTCGTCCACAGCATGAATCCAGCCTCCGACAGACGCAATGCGATCAAAGATAATGGTCATCCACCAGGTTCGTCGCCGTGATTCAAGATCGCGCAGGTCTTTGGGTGGTGCAAGATATGCACCGGGCGAGTTATTTCCATGAGTGGAAAATGTACCGGGGTAATTCAGGCGCAAAGGGACAGCAACTCTGGTTTGGAACGCGGCAAAAATCCAGACTTCCACCCAACGTCCTTCCTGATAAAAGTACCAGGAGAGAAGAATACATGCTTGCATTACAGAGAATATATCCTCTCCACTGGCCATTGTTTTGTCGATGTATTGTCGAGTTTTGCTCGCGTGGAACTCCGCGAATTGATCGCGGCGTGTGCCATCAGGTAGCGTGACAATATTCTGTGGCGACCACCTAGAGCCAGCAGCGCACTGCTATCTTGGTCAGCAAAACTAAGTAATAACCTGTCCACAAAAAAACACTCAACGATGGCATGGAGGATAGCCGAATGTGGGAAACCCGGATCGCGAGGAGACAGGTGCATAGCAGCCAAAAAGGAGGGCCTGTGCAACACACGAGAGCCGCATGGATCACACCGAAAGAAAACATCAATGCTGCGTTGACATTAGTTTTCGCGAAACGATCTAACCTTTCCTGAGACTTACTAATGATTTAAGGTGGCAGGGTCTGGAAGGTCAGGATTCCAACCAGAGAATAATAAATCCATAAAAGGATCAGAATTTGACTTTGCGCTGATATCCTGCAGCTCAGGACTTCCGCTTGCACTGCGGAATCGGGTTCCAGGGCTGTCAGGTGCAATGAGATTCATCAAGGCAAGGGATGCATGTGGCAGGGTGATTCCTCCAGCATCAGACTGACGACTAAGGGATCCCGCTGTAGCGGTAGGTGTCACTCGAGTAGGGCGCGGAGATCTAGACCCGGCTTGCTTTTCATAAAGCTTGCTCTTGAGTTGCGCTAGAACACTCATGAATGGCGAAGCAATTAAATCCAAAGTCAGTTGACTCACATATCTGATCCTCCAGATCCTTTATCTTCTCTACAGGGTCTGTATCTGGGGCAAGTGTAAGGCCTTCCACTGGATCGTATGAACATTGCGGCTCCGTGGGGTGACTGGAATAATTTCGATTGATAAAAGGACAACAAGGATGACGAGGACACGTACGCATAACCAACAGGAGCTGGCACACTGACGAGGGCTTGCCATTGTCTTTCAGAAGGAAATTCAGCACGAAATACCGACCAAGCTGTTGGCCTCTCACTTTATACAGGTACTACAATGCGGACGAGCAGCGTCGCATTTCTAGATGCAGGCCAAAGTTAGTTTAACCGCGTAAGCAAAAATGCCAAAGCTCACAAGCTTTCGTTTTCGACAAGAACGACAAGCCTGTAAAGTATTCCAGTAAAACTGCAATATTAAGGGTTGAGAGAGATATACCTGATTCCTGCGAAGAGCTGGCCTGTTTGAACTTGTACTGGGAGTTTTGGGCATTCTGTTCAAGATGATCGCGACTCGTCTCCTCTCAACCTCACCGCGATCACTGTTGCTTTCCCGATCACCGTGACTGCGCTTTCGAGGGGAGTAAGCTTGATCCTGGAAATAGAGCCGGGATAAATGCGCGTCAGGCTGAACACGAGAACCAGGGGCAAGACTTCGTAGAGGTTTGGTATGTCACGGTAGCAAGTCGATTTAGAGAAAAGGATGGGTACCAAATTGATCGGACTTAGGTAACTTGGCCTAATCTGGTGCAATTGTAACACTTCCATCCAAAGCGATTGATGAATCAGAAATGATGCAAGATGCAAAATGCAAACCTATGTACTGACAGCTGTTGTCATATCTCTAGACGTTTTCGGATTTATAACGCTTTCTAAGACAACTTGTCGGCAATGCAACAAGGGCATCGGGTCTCATTAGCATATCATAGCATTTGGTAACATCATGAGTTCATTATTTGCGCTGTAGGATGTATAGGACTTCCGAGTGGTTGACACCGATATGCCCGACCGCGAAACCTGGCCAACCGAAGTTTTGAATTAATATCAGTCCCTCATCCGCCCATGTGTGAGTTCCAAAATTCTGGAAACACTCCGAGATCGAAACAGCAAGATTGAGTCTGCCAGAACAACATACAAGGACATATGTAGTTTGCACATTCTTTGATCGTGTGAAATCCATGCATTCAACCTCTGGAAGTCATAAAGAACAACCACCACCACCACCACCTGGCACCAGGTCGTCGCTGCTGCTGCTGTTCCGGCCTCTGTTGAACCTCGAGTCCTCAACCGTCGTCGTCAGTCATTACAAGCTCAGTACCGCTCGGCTCAAACCAGCGAGGTCTTGCTCAAACACACCATTCAACTTCCTACCAACTCATATGCCCGATTTACCACCTTTCGTACCTCGCGCCCCACTTTCCAAATCTAAACTCAAATCCACCTCCCGCCGAATCAAAT
>Ga0307517_10002985_pt1 | contig 26734 bp, 22 predicted proteins | sample 23_EM_MG_FD_194515 | JGI IMG/M metagenome (GOLD analysis project Ga0307517, IMG submission 194515) | Populus trichocarpa ectomycorrhiza microbial communities from riparian zone in the Pacific Northwest, United States - 23_EM | ecosystem: Host-associated > Plants > Roots > Unclassified | place... | reverse complement strand
GGGCTTACCATGGGCTACTATGGGCTTGGCTTGGTTTGCTACACATGAAAATCAGGGTTTGCTGATGCATGCTATGTTTTCTCTATATAGTAACTACCTACTAACATTCTCAAAGCATGCTACTTTTTCACTTCTTTTTTATTCTTTTTCTTCCTTAAATAAAAAAATTAAGAAGGCAGAATAAGGAACTGGGTGGGGAACACTGTAAGGAATTTCAAGGAAAAAAGGTAATTAAATTCAAAAGTTGATTAAAGCTAGGACCTGTTCTCCTGATTAGTAGGGCCTATGCTAATAAAATAATATATATTGATTTTTTATCAAGGGCCTGGACTCGTATATGCCATTTATTGTCCCACTTAAACAGGTAACTAAATATAGAAGGTTTGTAATACTAATATAATATTCAACATAGTTAGCTACTATATTTGGTCAGAACAGATACATTGTATCCCTCCCAGCCATATAGGCATTCAGTGGGGACTCACCAAACAGTTCTGAATGGATACAGTGTATCCATTCAGTGTGTGGTTAGAACCTTACATTGTAGCTTACCTATGTGGATTCTGATCATTGTGATAACAAATGGAAGGGTGATTTTTTACACAACTCTAACCTGATGCGGCATGCCCACCCATGCTGCCAGTGAGCATGCTGGAATAACAAATGGTTGATGTTACAATACTAGGAAAAGGCATATACAATAAATGACTATTACATTGGCCTATTGTTGAGGAAGGTATGAACCCGGATCATACTTGTCGGATTCAAAATCAAGTCTCTTCAGGTGCTGAGAGGAATTGTTGGTCGTTCCCCCTTGTGACCTCCTCATATATCAGTACTGCAATATATACACATTATAAGTCATTCAAATAGACCAGGGACATAATATGGCTCACACCTTTTAATTCCTCTTTTGATAAAGGTTCCCCCAAATCAAAATCGAAGAAACTAGGGTCTAGTGGTGCAGCTTCAGGTTCATCGTCCGCATCGTGATAGGGCTAAAATAATATTTGTGTAAAATTTGGCTCTAAAATGAAATGCACCAAACCTCAAGGTATGGATGCCGAAGCGCTTCCGTCACATCTAATCGTCGTCTGGGACTAAATGCCAGACACTTCTCCAGTAGGTCAACCGCCTATTTTATGATAGGTCAACGTCAATGCAAATGGACGGATGGGTACACTTACCAATGGATTGGCATTGGGAAATAAGGATTGGAAATTTTTCTTCCGACGAAAGGGCAGTGCCTTGATGTATTCCCGAGACCTTGTTGAGTTTATCGCGTAGAAATCGTCTATTGAGGGAGTGCCAAGGGTATCCAGAATTAAAGAGAGTTGGTGATGATCTAAGGTTGGAGTTTTTAATGAACTAATGGCGCGCATAATTGACCAAGCACTCACAATCACGACCAGGGAATAGAGGTTTTCCACTAAGCATCTCCGCCAACACACATCCAACGCTCCACATATCAATAGCCCGAGTATATTCCTTAAAGGTTAGCATAACTTCGGGTGCACGATACCACCTGAATCGGTTAAGAACTGAGAAGTGGCACTTAGAAGATGCCCACACACCTCGTTGCTACATATTCTGTCATAAATGTGGTTGACTCGTCGACATCGGGGGGCGGTCTGGCCGATCGAGCAAGTCCAAAGTCGCAAAGCTGCAGACGAAAGATTGAAAAATAGCGACATTGACATCGAGTTGAAAAGTGTCACACCTTGAGATCACAATTGGAGTTCAGAAGAAGGTTCGAAGGCTTCAAATCACGATGGAGAACATCTGCTGAATGCAACGCCTTCAATGCCCTCAGAGTCTTAGCTCCGAAAACAAGGACCAAGTAAGCCGACATTTTCTTTGCTTAGTGGGTTCTTCAAAACTCATACCTGATAGATAAAGTATTGGCAGTGATCATCACTTAGGGCTTGTGTCCGTATGACCCGGTGCATGTCCGTCTCCATGAGTTCCTGGACTAGATAGACTTCCTTGAATTCTCGAAGAGAAGGCGGTCTAAGGATGTCGAGGATGGCGATGATATTCTCATGATGGAAGTGGCGGAGTATCTTGATCTCTCGAAGAGTACGGAGAGCAAACATCGTGTGTTCAAATGGTGATATCCGTTTGATTGCTACCCTTCGCTGGGAAGGACTATGAACAGCTGCACTTAACACAATGTCAGTGTCAAGTTCCGCCAATTAAGAGTGAGAAAAGTACACCACGATGCCATACGCTCCCTCTCCAATAGCATCCATGAGCTGGTAGTCGGGCCCTGTCGCAAAATTTGCGAGACGATCGTCTGGAAGTAGCATGTCGGCGTCCATCGTCGAGATTATCGGCTTCAGAATCAGAAACGAACAACACTATCGGCATTTGCCGACATCTTAATTGTCACTTATGCATGTTCTAATTTTACAAAAAACCGTGTAGTGTATACGAAAATAATACAATCCCATATCTGAATTTCAGACACGACCACAAGATGATTCCCGAGAATTCCTACCGGCACAAAACGATGCACTACGATCTGGTCTTGAATGATTCCATCCTTTCGTCTACTTCCTTTCTTGTTGGTATACTATCGATCGTTCCTGGTCTCTCTACACTCATAGCCGCGGCCTTCATATCCGGGATTCATGAGTCATTGTCCCTCAGAGAAACCACCAGTCCGACTCACCTGAACGCAGACCTTCAAAACCGCCATGACATCCCTTTCACCTATTTCCTTTCCTACCTCTGCCCCGGGTCCAAACTCCATAATACCTCGTACGAAATATCCCGCAAACGTGTCGCCCGCTCCAGTGGTATCCTTCACACCCCCCATCAGTTTCGCAGCCGGGAAATACATAAACGATGGTGTTTCATTCTCCGTCTTCGGTCTGTGGAACCTGGGCATGAACACCAACACGCCGTTTGTACCGAGGGTGCATACGATATTCGTGTGCTGGAATTTTTGCAAATTGGACAACGCAGACACGAGCTCGCGAGTCGACATCTTGATCTGGGGTAGTACTTTGGGAGTTTCCGATGTCAGGGTATCATACAAATCCCTCGTCTCCGCTTCGTTGATTATGATCCAATGAATGAGGTCCCAAGGAAACTCGCGAATGTCGTTTGGCGACGGAAGAGGTGACGGATTTAGAAATATTGTTGCCTTTCGTGCACTGCGAAGGACAACAAGAGTGGAGCTGAGATGGATTTCATTCTGCAGCAGTAGATGAGTTGCGTTTTGGTATAAATCCAGTCCTTGTTTCTCTTCTTCGTGAAGTCTGCTGTGATTGGCACCAGGAAATAGAACTGCAGGAACCAAAATGGGTTGAGTGGAACATTAAATTGCAACGACAACATACTTATGCTATTTTCTCCTGTTTGTTCTACCTGAATAACAGCACGACCCGTCGGTTCCTTCAAGAACCAATTGAGACCCATAAATTTAAAACACCTTCTGAAACGCACCTCCGAAACCAGCAAATTACTGGTACCAACACCCCAATATTCCATGCGTTCTCGCAACCAGAGTCCATCCTGTCCGATTGTACCAAAAAATCCCGCTTTACCGCCAGCGCGAACGATGGCCACTGCTTGGTTCGCTCCTTTACCCCCGACACGCCGCTCGTGGGCGGAGGACGATATAGTTTCACCTGGCCGAACTATATGCGACACTTTTAAAAAAGAAAGTAAGCTAAGGAAAAACCCTCTTTTTACGCGCACTTACCACGGAAGTATTCATCACAATCTCCAAAAATAACGCTGAATCAGCCTGTTGGCGAAAGATGATAGGAAATAACATACTTATTGAACCTCTGACGATACATTCGCACTCACTTCCTTCCATCCTATTCTGAAGGACAAAGCGCTCGTGGATGTTATCTAGGAAGCTGCGTAGCCCTTTGACGCTCAAGAGTTTCTTACATAGCTTGAGTATCATGTGACGTGGCGCCTCGGCGGTCGCTGATCACCCTGATCGAGTCTCTCATGGACCATGGACCTCGAACAGACCTGAGACGAGTCTGGTATATTATACAGATTGGCACACAAAAGACATTTTGCCTAATAAATAATACCGCTTTTGTGTCGGTCCAGTAAGCAATAGGACAGATGTGATACGCGAAAAAATAACACCTGGTATCTCTCGTCAGCTTGAACTCTGAGAATTATAGAGCATGCATACCAGATCGGTTTCAACCCGGCCACTGGGGTGAAAAATAACAACATCGTTAGTCTTGTACATTAGAAGGAACTAGAAATTTCAATAAACTGCTCATGAAGAAATCGAGGGAGTGTGGGTTGAATTTTACTACAGCGAGGATACTTTCGAAGGCAGATAAATCTTGAACTCGCTGATTTGGCCGTAACAGGCCCGAGACATACACCGCAATCGTAATGCGTCTATTTGTCCATATCGAAAAGAATGTCATCATCCCTGGTCGTTACGGGCCCGCTGAGAGGACTCAGAGGGTGATTGTATTTTCCTCCGCTGACGTTTCTCGTTAGTCCTGGTGGTGCTCCACTAAGAGCACCTGCATGTCCACCAGGCGTGTTGCGAGTCGTAGCAGCATACGAAAGTCTCGAGAACATCGAATCGAGTCCCGGGTTTGGATGCACAGGCCCATGGCCGCCAAAGGCATTCGTTACACCTTGCTGGTGGCTTGGACCAGTGGTTGTTGGCCATTCGCCAAACAGACCTTCACTAGGGCCACCCGGGGAAGCGCCTGTGATAAAGGATCCATTTGATGGGCTGGTGATATTGGACAACGGTGGAAGAGCGTGAATCCTAGAATATCCAGCTGCCAGACCCTGAGGCAAACTCTGGCCCGGTGCATGACTCTGCAAAGCCCTGGAGCCTGGGGACAGAAGGGTCGGTGCTAGTAAAGGATCGTCGAGTTTTGAAGCTTGGGCTGTCAGGTTCGATATTGGCCTCGCCGCATGCGGTTGTGGTTGATGAAGCGTTTGTGTGAGATCAAACGGTGACGGTGTGGTCCGGTACGTTGTCGACGTGTTTCCATGGATATGCATGTGTAAATTCGACGAATTTGAAACAGAAGAGGGTACTCCCAAAGGCTGGAGGTAGCTGCTAGCCAAAGAATTCCCCGAATTCACACCGTTGTTCGCAAAAATAGGATTGCTCGCCCCTCTTAGTCCTGCCGCTCTCATACTGGTAGTGTGTCCAAGTTGGGCTTGTTGAGCCTGTTTTGCCTTCGCATCAAGATAATGCTTATGCAAACCAGGTAAGAAAGCTGCACTAGCGTTGCTAGGGCTTATCATAGTCAAGGACGAGGGCGTGCCCCCACCGACACTGCCCATGCTCATGCTCAATGCTGCATCATCAGCATGGGCATTGCTGCTTCCGAGGGTAGTCGGAATAGAGGGAACTCCAACCCGAAGAGGGGAGGACGACACCGGACTCATCGATGGATCGGACCAAATAGATTTGATGTCGGCCAGTAAAGTAGGTGCAGGCACGGAATGTGAATAACGGTGTCCGAGTGAAGTGTTTCCGTTTCCTCCCATAGTGACCTCCGTTTGATTACCAGCAGAGGTCCGAGACGCAGACTGCTCCATCCCGTGGTTTGCAGAGGCCAGTGCACTGATGCCAGACTTATGACCAGAACTGCTCCTCGACATCCTACGACTTCTCTCTTCTGGAGTCAGAAGGTCGTTCAATGAGCTCGGAAGGAAATCTTCAAGTTCCTCATCCTCGACAGCCGTCTCCATCCCCTTTCGCGCAATCCGCTGTGCTCCCGTGAAATTTTCGTATTCAATTGTGATATCGTATTCGCCATGATCCAGCCCATTCGAGCCAGAGTTCTGGGATGATAGATGCGTGCTCAATAATCCGCTAAACGAGTTGGGACCAATATCGCCAGAACCCCTGGGGTCTTCGAAACCTCTACGCCCACTCTTCATTGCCAATCCACTTCCTAAACTAGCAGGAATACCTGGTCCTCTCATGGAGAACGAAGACGGGATAAAGTATTCATGGTTTCCGGGAGCCGACAAGGGTCCGTTGTGGGAGGGAGAACCATGGTTAATCATGTTGGATTGGTTGCGTGGAGATGTTGCAGGTGAGGCGGTGGAACCATTGGTGCGGATAGGAGAAATTGGTTGGCCAAAACGATAAGTCGGGGGAGAACCGATGGGGCCAAAGTCGTTCATTTTCGTTGATAGACGGGATGAAGGAGAACCGACCGAAACAGGATCCACGCTTGTCATAGATCTTGGTATATCCATTGCGGTGTCACCTCTCCTTGACCCAGAAACTGGCGACTCGTCCGAGTCTTGGGGTGCCAGGTCTAAGTTGTCCAACGCAGCGAAAGAAGCAAAGTCGGTGTCTTGAAGCGGAGGTGCTGGTGCCGAGGGAGAAATAGTGGCCTTCAAAGACATGCTTATCGGTGGACGTCCAGATTTTGAGGAGCCGGATGACGACGAATTGAGAATTCGGGTGGGAGCAGTCGATCCTCCAGCCAACAGAGGTAGTTTACTGGCTCCTGGTCCACCTGCATCTTTCTTTCCTATCTTACCGCCTGTTTTCTTTTCACCCGAAGCTGAAGCGGCTGTTTGAGCAGCCTTTTTATTCTTCCTATCCATAGCCATGGTCTGACCAGGGAGAATATGGGCCAAAGCGCACTTGTGACCAAATTTACAATTTCCCTTAACAAACCATGTGCAGACCTCCTTCTGCCCTGGTTCGGAAAGTACATGCGAGAAAGGACAGGATGATCCGGCAGTACACCCTCCTACTTTGAAGAACTTGCATGGTACATGCGATAGATCCTTCGCTAACAGATAACAATTTGAGCAATAATCCTTTGGCAGAAAACCAAACGAGAAGTCGCACATTTCGAACCCGAAGATTTCTGTTTCAATCCCTTCTCTGCTTTGTCGCCTCTGTCGGAATCACCTCCCTTGTCTCTATCACGATCACCTTCAGCATAACTTGTGTCAGTGGACATCTGGATGAGATGTTCTAGTGCTAAAGGTAGTATGATCCAGATGTGCACAGTCGTACGACAGATATTAATGCAAGCACTTACTTGGATACCTGGTTGATTCAGTAGACGACCCAATATCAGCCGGAACTGGGAAAACTGCAATGAACACGCGGATTACGTAATTGCTAAGGTTTTTCGTCGTCTATCAATCCCGTAAACATAAATAGGCTGTAATCGCTGAAGGCAGATTTTACTGAGGATCGACCGTACATTTATCATAGCAACCTCTCAACAAATAAAAGACCACAGTTCACCGACGACGTCCTCAGTACTTTCACTGCCTTGGACCTCTTCTGGAAAGACACCAGACTCAATTCGCAGTGCAGGTTCTCGCTTAATTTTTCTACTTAGCTCGGTCTCAATAAGCTGTGAGAACGTATGAGCCCATATAGTCGTAAAAATACTGAATCCAACTCACCGTGTGATAGGTATGATCTAGAAAGTCCTCCAGAGTGTATCCTGGCTTCGTAAATGCCTCTGAGAAAACTTTGCACAGTGTGGAGACACCAGCATGATAATGAGACACATGAGAAAGAAGCTCCCAGAGCGAACTTTCAAGTGCTCTCGTTTTCATAGGATCACATTCATCGGCTAGGAAAGGATCTAGATGCCCGATGATTAAGGTTGTGGGTTACTTTTTCAAGGAGAATAAGTACCAATGCAAGCGCCATCAATGTCAACGCGGTGGATCATCACCATCAAGGCTGGGTGACGCTTGAGAATATTGTACACAAATGGAACAACCAAAACAACAGCCGCAGGTGGAGCAGTGAGTGACAACCTAGATAATTTCTTGACGAAAGATGCCAAAAGTGCAGCAGGAAGGTGTCTAATAAAATCTTATCAGATAATTCGAGAGGGATGGATATGCCATACGTAGAACTCAGGAAAAGTTCGGTTAGCCGAAAAAACCGCGCTCTGTGTTTCAGATGCAGGACATCACGATCCAAAAAGGCGTAAAGCCGTGTATAGAATGACGGATAATCCCTGAGAATGTTGAAGATTAGCGTCGCACGAAGAAATATACAGGAGAAAACACAGTACAAATTTTGCTCCTTAATGAGGATGAATAAAGCGTTCATGGCAAGTAAGCCAAGCGAACCACCTGGAACATCAGCTTTAAGCCCATAGCTAACAACGAAGGACACACCCAAATCGACGCAAGATGTAATCCAGTCCATCAGAAGAATGGGTCTCGTAAAGTGAGGTATTACCCCTCTGTGCATGATATTGAGTACTCTTGTTGCACTCGTCCTCGTTTTTTTAACATCGGCACCGACAGACAATTGGGGTAAGAGTGTAAGCCATGCCCGAGTGAAGACTGCTCGATGAGACGAAAGAGAGTGAAGAGATTGGTGTATAGTCATCTTTTGCAACCGAATCCCAGGCTGCTTGCTGGTATCGACACCTTTTTCGTCTTCGAAAAAACGTCTCCAATCATCTTCCACGCCCACTCCTTTCTCAAGATCATCCTCACTGGATGACTCCGCATCTTTTATCCCCTTTTTTGAGAATTTTGGTTTGGAAGGTTTGGGACCAAATTCGGCAACCCACCATGCATTGAGCTCGTTTGGTTCCGTAGGAAAGGTAGTCAGACGTTCAAGTATGGCCAAGAGGTTGATAGGAAGGTCTGCGTGTTCGGAGGCAGACTCGGAGCGCTTGTTCATCACGGTCCTAGAAAGCAAACAGATGAGACTAAGGCTTCTCTATTCCGCTTCAAACTTACGCAGATTCACGAAGAAAGAACCACCGAATGTCGTCGTATACACTTAACCAGGTCTCATAGAATGAGTTGAGGACGTCAGAAGAAGGGCAAAGTAGCAAGGAGGTGAGTATTCTCCTAAAGTACGTCACATGAAATTGCGGTTTTCCAGAGGGAGATGACTGTGTTAATGATGTCGACAAGTGCTTCAAGAGTGAAAACATGATCTGGAGAGCTGAAATCTAAATATCCAATCAATACGAGCGTCAGCACACACAACTAGCGAAATCACCCGAAGAAACTTCTCTTCGTCCTGTAATAAGCCCCCCAAAAAGTCGATATAGGACATTAATTTTTCCCATAACCAGGCTTTCACTACTTTAGCAGTGTCATCACCACCAGGCGAAAGTTTTCCGTTGAGGATTACGGATACAAACACCCTATAAAGAGCGTAGATTCCTTTAGACAAGTCGTGGGGGTCCACGAGATCGAACAAAAATGAAAGGAAATCCGCAATTTTATTCAACGAAGAATTTTCGACGATAGCGGAGGATATTTCATCCTCAAATTGTTTGATACAAGAAAGCGGAGAAGCCATGATGTTATCCGGACCGGGATACCGTTCCAAACAACAAAACGCTTGTTTTTCCCAAACGGTATGTTCTTTGCTTCCTTAACTAGGCAACTCTCATGTCTCTAAACCTATTATCCTTTGCTCTAATACAAAGGCGGCTGGAAAGGTGCATGCACCAGGAACGCTAGGTCTGGAAAGATAGACAATGCAGTTAAAGGGAGAACCATTTTCAGACAATGACAAATGTTTTTTTGGTGTAGCTTAGGGAGGCACACCAAGGATGGGCTGCATATGTCCCACAAGCAGACCACAGTTTTCTGCGAGGAATGACAGTAAGACTTTTGTCGCCGCTTCTCTGTTAGACTGAAATTTCATTGTAGTATGTATTATAATTATAACGAGCACCAAATGGCGTTACAGATATGGATCGCCATGCTGTCACCTTGACTTGTTCGGAAACACAGAAGCAACCCCATGGCAATTTGGGGCATTACGGAGCTCGGTAAGTCTGAGATCTTCCTAAGATTTTACTCCTAAAATAGCGCTTCTTATAGTTTAAGAAGATTGAGAAAAGGGTGAGTGAGCTAAACTTTACAAATTGCTCGTCGCTCATAAAGTGCGGACCTCACAACTCATTACCCCCACACCTTACTTTGGTGCCCCCCTTCGTCTCTTGATTCTTCCACAATGCCTGATTGGCGGTCACTTGAGGAGTTGCAGAAAGATGCAGTCGTCTTTACCAAATTCATGCATGTCTTGCTTGGACTTTATCTGTGAGTGCTCGTCGAGTCTTTCTCCATCTACTTTAACCATATCACATATAGGTATGAATGGGCTCTTTCTCTCGATTTTGAGTGGGACTTCATCACTGGCAAAAAGAAGTTCCGTTGGCCATTGGTCAGTCTCAAGGCGTCCAATGCTGCACCCTGCAAACGACTCACGTTATTTTATCAGATATTCTATTTTGCCAACCGCTACCTCCTATTCTTCGCCATGATCGGAATGTGAGTGTGTCCGCGTTGCTGTGCATGAGATGTTCATTCATACCTTTCACAGTGCAATCGCACTTGATCAAACGACGTACGTTCCCGGCCTTCCAACGTAGGACAAAAAGCTAATTTGATTCCAGTCAACTTGACTGCCAGGCACTGTACACTTTCAATCAACTCGCTGGAGATGCGGCTGTAGGGTTGGCAAGCATCAACCTCTCTATCCGAACGTACATCGTCATCCCTTTCTACCTGTCATCATACTCAATCGCTTATCCATTCAGGATGGCTATTTGGTCGCAGAATCGATATATTATTGGATTCCTCGTTCTCGTGATTCTAGGACATTGGTCTCTTATTCTCCAGGGTAACGTGTTCATTTCGTCGTGACAGCAATGATGTCTGACAAAACAACAGGTGTCCAAGTGAAAGCCAAGTGGGTTCCGGGAATCGGCTGCGTTATCACTTCAACCAATAACAAGATTTTGGCGGCAATATTCATATATTCGATGTGCTTCGATTTGATTGTTCTCCTATTGAACATGTATAAACTCATCGGTATACATTGGAATCCGACGAGCAAACAGAAACTCGTCCAGAGTCGCCTTTCTCAGATGATCTTCTCAGATGGTCTTATCTTCTTCTTCATTGCGTACGACTTCATATTTTTCCTTATTCGATATTATGCTGATTATCCCAACTGAACAGGTTTTTAGCCAATCTGGTCGCCACAGTCTTTATGGTTCTCAATCTCAATCAAATTATGAGTGTCATTTTCAACGTGCCCGCCGCCGTATTCTCCACCGTACGTTCTCTATTTTATTTTATTTTTCGTGCACTGACACTGCCGTTATACCTAGATCGTTGCTTGTCGCGCAGTGCGCCGTCTTACAAACTTCTCCTATGATGGACCACAGATGTTGTATGTCCTCTCCGATTCTTCCACGCACCCCAATTGATTGTCTCTTTCATAAGCAACAATACGATTTCTGGACCCCATTTCAAAAACGGGACTACTCTCGGGGTACAGTCTGTAAACTACAAGTCATCGCGGCCTGGTGTCCACGTTCAGGTACGTTGATTGCCCAACCAAACCGCACCCGCCTGAGTGACTAAAGGACTCACTGTAGATGGAGACATTTACTCATAAAGAAGATCACAACATCTTCCCGGACTCCAAGGCTGGAAGCGACACAGACGTCGAGGCCGACGTAGAAGCAAAAGTGTCATATTAGATCATGGGACTTTTTTTCTAGAAATTTGCAGCATATATATCCTTCGACCTTCGCTCTTGATCCCTTCGATTTTTGGAAGTGACTGTAGAAGCACTCTCTTTAATATACGTCACAGTAACATCTTGTATTTTTGTTGTTTTAAATAAGCGTAATACACCCGTTCTTGTCCATCGAAACAGAAGGATTCGGAACCATATCCACGGACCTATAAAAAAAAACTATACATCGAATGCCGTACTCTTTAGTAAACACTGCGTTCCCAAGCTTCAGAACTACAAGTCAAAGTTAGAGGAGGATTAAACTTGTTTAACCAATTCCAACACGATGTTCACCAAGATAATTACTTTTGACAGGTTCTCCTTCGATTCGCTCCCCGAGGAAGCTAGAATTCTTGGCATGCCGTACGCCCAGCGAGTCCTGACCACCACCGATATAATGATATTAATCATGAACTGTGTAAGCCGAGTCAATAAACAGCGACGTGAACCCCAGTATATGACTGGCGGCGCTAATCCAGTCACTATACACTACATATATGCCAATCATTTATGCTTATGTAACGTTAATTAATGCCTCAAGCGTGAATGCATGACGGCGTAAACCATCGAAAGTTAACGGTGTTGCAAGCGCAGTCGTGGAATAAGATTACCCATGTAGTTGCCGACTTGCAAGGCGTACCTCTGGAGAATCCCGAACGGAATGAGACGCCACGAACCCCGCTTTAGGCTTGTGGGTTACTCAAATGGGTGCATGCTCGGGGCCCCTCATCAACCCCTCATGAGCCCAAAGTTCTTTCCCAGGAAATTTATCACTAGGAAGGGACCTCTGGGAAGTCACTTAATTGATCGTCCCGACGATTCCGAATTCTAAAAGTTCTGGACCCGAGACTGAGTTCGAGGTTAGAGCTATTTGACCCAGCCGACTTCCTAGTGTCTATACTACTACTGAGTACACCCAAGAATGTTTAAATCCACATCAGCCTTGTGATCCACCGATTTTGGTACTTGCATTGAGTTTGACTATTCCAGGGAATGATCACGATGTCAACTGCTTTCGTCTTTCCATTGAAACCCACCAGATGGTGCTGATCTAGTCTGAATTAAAGCGACGTTATTCGCTCTCCTCAATCGGCCAAACATATGTGCCCACAGCTCTATAACCCTCAAATATGGATCAAAAAATCTTCACTGGCCTCGGAAAATCGGACCGATTGGAAGACAGGAAATAATCACTGAAAATATTGTTTTCAAGAGTTCAGAGCACGAATGTCATGGAATGGCCATAAGTAGAAGAACTGCCGGAAATGCGTGAAAATCCTTCCAACTTTGCAGTTGATACGCATCATGTCATAACAACTTGAGTTACAATGACGGAAGGACTTCCAAGCCGTGCAAAGTTGCGGTGTCTGTTGTCAAGGAAAGCACGCTAGAGGTGGTGTGCAAGGGATTATCGATTATCATCCCCTCTTTCTTTGCTTTCCAGAAACGAGGAAAAATGGTTCCGATGGTCATGATCGACGCCGTTCCGTGATGCCGACTGATTCCGATCACTCGGCGATTGCCGTCAGTGAACAATGCGTTTATAAAGTCAAGAAGTGGCTCAGTTTCATTCAATCAAGCCTGTTTCTACTGTGTTATTGAAACTTGAGGAGGACCACCAATCATAGAATGTTGTCTTCACACCGAGATGGTAAATCATGTAGGAGACGGGTAGAACTGAGTAGCGTTGTCAGACAGCGGGTATAGAGAAATTTTCACCGACATAGACAACTCTGGTATCGAGCAAGGGAGTGGAAACAATGCAGATAACCACAAGCGGAGCTTAGCAGTGGGTAACTTGAATATAAACCTGATTAGAACTAAACGGAGGGCATCGGGTTGTAGGAATGTGCAATCGACCTCGGGGCGGTGCCAGGTAATTAAGAATCTTAGACATCGAAGTCTCTTCTCTAGGGGGATAGTAACATTGAAAAAGTCAATTGTCCCGAGCTGGAGCTACCCAATACTTGGATTTCGGGATTTCAACGAGGGAGCCGTTTGAAATTTGAAATATTGGTCTGAAGCGGGGCAAGTACAACGCTTGTGCGATACCAAAAGCAGCAGCTCCACCCAAACAAAAGCGGCCCGGGCCCGACTCCGACAAACTCATTGCCCCACATTCGACAAGGACATACAGCTTTTGTCAGTTCCGTTGTCTTCCATCTACGGAACATATGTCGGCAAAAAGAAATCATTGGGTAAAGGCGGTTAGTGGTCGGTGATTCAAATTGAACGTTGGTGTGCCCAGTGATCTTGGAAGTTGGAACAAGGGGCTGAAGAAAGGAAACAATAACGACGAGTCCCAGGACTTCTGATGATTTAGTTACCCATGGGACCTACTACAGTGATTCAAAAGGATGATCCAGGAAAGGTGTGTGGGACAGACAAACGTCTATCTGCGATCTCAAAAGGTTCCTTTTATAGATCATTTCACACCAACCCCTTGCATAAGTTATAAAGCATTCCCTTCTTGGCATCCACACTTACACCCCTTCCCATCTCCTCCTTCGCCTACTGCCCGCTACATCTGCACTCATCGACATGGTTGACTGGAAATCACCCGCAGAAATCATCAAGGATGCATGTAAGGAACCGCTTTGGCTCTTGCTCGCCCGCATCGCTCATTCCGATATCAGTGGTTTTCGATAGGTTCATGCATGCGTTATTGGGCGTATACGTGTGAGTTGCATACTGTATTGTCCCGTCCTTGATCGCTGTCGCTGATATCTTCAAAGCTGGGAATGGGTTATCTCCCTTAGTTTCGATTGGCAATTCATCACCGGGCAGAAACCATTCAAATGGCCGATGGTATGTGCCCAGCGTTCCCTGGCCTTCAAGGCTTGTGCTAACCATCGGTAGGCCTTTTATTTCCTCAACAGATATTGTCTGCTGTTCGCATTGACGGGAATGTGCGTCTTTCTCGGCCTCGATTTTCTCAAGCCTTACATACTTATGCTTTGTGCACTCAGTATCGTCGCATTAAACGTAAAAACGTAAGATCGTGTACGTTTGACTCACCCCATTCTAACCCTGTTTACAGCGAAGTTGATTGCCAAGGCCTTTATACTTTTAATTCAGTGAGTATATGCGCGACTTTCTTAAGCTCTATGCCCTAATTCCTATGCCTCAGATCTTCGGAAATGCCGCCATCGGATTGGCGAGTATCAACCTCTCCCTAAGAACGTAAGGCAACACTCAACGCTTTTGATTCCAACCGAGTCTGATCTATGCTCAGAATGGCTGTTTGGTCACGCCGGTGGTACATCGTCGCTCCCCTTATTGTTGTCATCCTAGGGCACTGGTCTCTTCTTCTACATGGTAATAACTTCCCCATGTCTGGTCTGCTTGGCTGACCATCTTGAATGCAGGTGTTGTTCTGAAGGCCAAATGGATTCCCGGACAGGGCTGCGTTATCACAAATACTAATACGACTGTGCTGGCGGCCACATGGATCTACTCCATGGTTTTCGATTTCATAGTCATGTCGTTGACGGCAATAAAGCTAGTCGAACCTGGTTCTGGATCTCGTTCCAAGTTGGTGGAGCTCATCTTCAAGGACGGATTAATTTACTTCATCGTCGCGTAAGTTTCGCCCTGTGGCAGACGAACCGTACCTTAATAACCCGACTTCTCAGATTCCTGTCAAATGTAGTGGCAACGGTTAGAAAACTCTCTTGTCCTGTCTTGAATTAACGGCTCATATCCGCCACCAGACCTTCATGTTACTCAACCTTAATCCTGTCATGTCCATCATTGGAAACGTTCCTGCTGCCATCGTATCAACTGTACGTACCCCTGTCCACTGTTATAATCATTGATAACACTTCCCACATAGATTGTTGCTTGCCGTGTTGTTAGGCGGCTGAGCAACTTCACGTCTTATGGCCCAGAAATTTTCCCGTATGTAATATCGCCCGAAACTATTGTATTTTTAGACTAACGATACACTCAGGACGGTTACACAGGGTTCTACTGTCGCATTCCGTTCTGGGGGACGTCCAAAAGTCTCCACCAAGGGTGTGAAGGAGGGGGTCCATGTTCAGGTGAGGTCGGCCCCTCCGTTTCAGAATCAACCAATTGACCTGCGTGCAGATGGAGACCTTCCAATCTCCGACGTTGGAGGACAAGGCCACGTTCGTGGAATATGATGCTGCGGGTGAGATGGGCAAGCACGACAGTTACGACCCCGAATCACAAACTATTCATGGTGAATTCAAACGCCCTCCGTACTAGAGCTTCTGCATCCCGAAATGGAACGTCCGTCTCCCCGAAACCAGAAGCAAAGCGATCAGCTTCCTCGGTGTTATTGTTGGCCGTAACTCGTCCTTTGTCCCATCAGCTTCTCGCTAAATTACCACTTCAATTTCCATAACCATCGCCTTCCCCGCCCTTCGGTGTGTGTAACCTTGCCAATACCATACTCTCTGGTGCAACCTTCGTTCACTGTCGTCAGAGTTGAAACTTATTCGATTTCTCCCGCAACCGATATTTCGGCATTTTTGAATTCCCACCTTTGATTTCTCTTTATGACTTCGATCTTTTTTCTTTGCCTCTTCGATCATGGTCGGTACTCGGCGCATTTTTGGTTCGAAGACGTGAGTCTTGCAACTTTCGATTCGCAATTCTTTCGAACTATGTATATTTTTCGGCATTATCATGAACAGTAGCATCCCATTCTGCCATAGAAGACAAGTAATACAATGTTATGGTAACTCAGCTCATTGTCAAGGTCGACAACAATTGACAACAATACTACGTGTGAATATCAAAGCTGCTTACTAATAGCAAAGCATGCCACGTCGGTATAGTTGCACTCTGCAACCACGACCATGGTCAGGACTATCATCAAAGGAGGTAAGCTACATCCATGTCTTTCGTTTGGACTCATTCTAAGTCATCCTGTCAGGTGTATGGAAGGTAATAACCTTCAATTCGAAACAAAAACCAACTCATTCTGTTGTAGAATACAGAGGACGAAGTCCTCAAGGCTGCCATTGCAAAATATGGCAAAAACCAATGGCATGTATTCCTTCCCATTTATTCGTCCTCGATATTCAATCATTCGACAGGGCCCGTATATCCTCTCTGCTAGTCAGAAAAACACCAAAGCAATGCAAAGCTCGTTGGTACGAATGGCTAGATCCCTCCATTAAGAAAACAGAGTGGTCAAAAGTAAGCTCTTTCTCCCTTTATTTTTCAAGTTCAGCATTAAAAGAAGAAAAAATTGACAGGAAGAGGACGAAAAAGTACTCCACCTCGCCAAACTCATGCCTACACAATGGCGCACGATCGCGCCCATTGTCGGTCGAACGGCCACCCAATGTCTTGAACGTTACCAGAAGCTCCTTGACGAGGCAGAGGCAAAGGAGCATGAGGAACTAGGTCTTGCAGGTCCTTCGGATGGCGCTACTGGTCCGAGCGCGGATGATGTTCGAAAACTTCGGCCTGGCGAGATTGATCCTGATCCTGAGACGAAACCTGCAAGACCGGATCCGATTGATATGGACGAGGATGGTAAAGTTTTCTTTTTTTTAAATGGTGTTATTCGTTCGCTCACGATGAGCCAGAGAAGGAGATGTTATCTGAGGCTAGGGCCCGTCTGGCAAACACACAGGGGAAAAAGGCAAAACGGAAAGCTCGTGAGCGTCAGCTGGAAGAGGCTCGTAGGTTGGCAGTCTTGCAAAAGAAACGAGAGCTCAAAGCTGCTGGTATTATGTGCGTTTTTTTTCATCATCGTATTGGTGGTTTTCATATGCTGAACATCCTGCCTCTTAGTATGCGTTCCAAGACGAAGAGAAAAGGAATGGATGTTCGTAAAATTTAACATTATGTGTTTGACGCCATTTATAATTCTTATTTACATTTAGTACAATGCCGACATACCATTCGAGAAGAAAGCCGCCCCTGGGTTTTACGACACTACCGAAGAACAATCCCGCATCATGGCTGCACCCGTAGGCCAAACCCTTCGTCGGCTCGAGAACAAACGAAAGCCCGACGCGGAGGATGAGGAGCGTCGGAAACGGCAAAAACGTGAATCTGAGAGCAAAGAACCCGGTCACCAAACAAAATTCATCCCATCCCGCGAAGCTCAAATCCAAAAATTGAAGGAAGCCGAGTCAATAGGGAGACGACGAAAGCTGGTTCTGCCGAATGCTCAAGTTGGCGAGAGTGAGTTGGAGGAGATTGTCAAAATTGGACTAGGGAGTGAGGAGGCCAAGGCGTTGGTTAGTGGTGCAGGAGGGAACGAAGCCAGTGGGAGGTTGTTGAGTGACTACGAGGGTGGTATGTTGGAGGGGGCGAAGATGGCCAGGACGCCCAGTACTGTTCCTCATACTGGGACGGGCTTCGCAGGCACCACACCAACTCCTCATGTCGCGTTTACACCAAACCCGCTCATGACTCCTCGCCGTGATAATCTTGCCATCAACCCAGAGCGCCTTCGTGTGTCTGCTTCAAAGAGGGCGCTTCAAGCTGGGTTTATGAATCTCCCTAAACCGGAGAATAATTTCGAGTTGGTTGTTCCTGATGAGGAAGAGGGTGCGGACGGAGATGATGTGGAAGGTGAGGGAGTGTTATCTGTGGAGGATGCTGCACAGAGGGATGCTAGGATTAAGAAGAGGAAAGAGGAGGAAGAAAGGAGGGAGTTGGCGAGACGGTCGGAAGTTATCAAGTGTGGATTGCCACGGCCTGCTAATGTGGATGTTTCTGCGGTGTTCGAGAGGCTGAATATGGTTGATGACGGTGACGAAGGGAACGAAGATGTCGACCGACTGCTCAACACGGAACTTGTTCAACTCGTTCGCCATGATTCGCTTGTTTACCCTCTTCCTGGGACAACGCTTCCTGGGACCTCTGTTTCTGACTACACACCACCCGATGATGAATCACTTGCACAAGCGTCAGATGAGATTCATCAAGAATTGGCGACGCTGCTTGGTTTTCCCTCGGCTTCTCCTGGACAAGTGAAGGAAGGATTGATGAAGCTGTCCAAAGCGGAAGCCGACGGTGAAGGTGGTCCTGGCCGTGCGGATTGGGAAGGGTCCTGGGCTAGTATCAGGAAGAAACTTGTTTATAGTGTGAAGATGGACAAGTGGGTTGATTCTTCCGAGTTGAGTGAGGCTGAGAGAGTGGAAGGGTACGGCTACGTGCTCCAGCAAAAGAAGGAGAGCATGGCAAGAGAAGCTGCAAAGCTTGCCAAGGTGGAGAAGAAACTTGGGATTATTCTGGGAGGGTACCATCGTGTCGGACAGAGTCTTTCGCAGAAAGTCGAAAGTGGGTTCGAGAAGCTCCGAGACGCATCTATTGAGTTGAACGTGTTTAAGAGGCTAAAGGCCGGAGAAGAGGCAGTTGTTGGGCACAAAAGGGTGACTGCGCTTGAGGATGAAGTCGAGAAGTTGGAGGTGAGGGAGAGGATGGGACAAATGAGGTATGAGGAGCTGGGAAGGATCAGGGAGGAGATGGTTGAAAGGATTACGGAGTTGGAGGAGCGGGTTATGGAGTTTGCTGAGGGGGTCAATGAGGAGAGGCTTCGGGAGATGGAGAATGGTTCGCATTGATACCATTAAAAGTATTCGAATAATTGCAACATTGTATAACATATCCATTTTCGCAATCAACTCTCTGGTGACAAATGTGAGTCTCAGCTAGGGGAAATACCATCTAACCTCGTCTCAGGTGACAATCTCACTATATTCCAGCATTTGTAGCCTGCCCACGGTGCTCAGGTACTGGCAAGTTTCGGTACCACCTTGTTAGCGCGATTGCTAGAGAGGTTAGTCTTAAATTTAAGCCTACACAAGTGCCAGTGTTCGACTCCCGATCACCCAGGCATTAGCAGTATGCATTACACCGTCACCGAAGAACGGGTGACCGCAACTTGCGAGCGATGAAGGGTAAGGGATACGCGGCTTTCTCTGGTTCAAGTCCATGAGAGAAACCAAATTTTAACTCATTCGCCGTAGTCATTTCAAAGAAATAAAATCCGATAAACTATTTATTCGACAAATTTAGGACGATATACTCCGCCGTCGCCTACTGTCGCATGGTTATTGACATTTGCAAGGTCTGAAAAGTCGTAGAGGTAAGTCTAGTTTATATGGGTAAATTTACTCACCGCTAAGTTGAAAGATCCTTCGATGCGTCACCCTTCCCCCCCCGGCGCAAAAAATCCACTTCCGCGCTCTGGAGCCCCTGCACTCGGCCTCTTCGTAGTAAAGCGCACATCAAAGGGTAGCTAGTTCCTCGGTTCGCTGCAGGTGCAGTCGACCGAGGCAACTGTCGTCCCTCTTTAACGATGTCACTACCACTGGACCTGCGAGCGTGCACGGACTCTGAGCGCTGTAACAGAGCAGTCCTGAGTGTTTCAGCTGGTAATCTGCCATGGATCGTTTGCACCGCCTCCCCGCCTGACTCCCTTGAAGATTCGGGATCTAATTATCCTGTGGGTGAAAGTTGACTTGGAAAAACGAGAGGACGCCGAGCTTACTTCGATTATCATCATCCTTACATGAAAGTATCCGCACCGCACTCGAGAAGCTGGCGGTGGTAAAGAAGGTCTGGCCGATAGATTCAGTCAGGCCGTCAACGCATGTATAGGGAATATGGCAAACATACGAAAAGAATCTGTGGATCATGGCGAGATAGCCTGGTGACCAATCAGTACATGCGGACCTCGCGTATAATGCAACAAGCTCGGAAATCTGCTGTCTGACGCGGGCAATAGTTCAAGATGGCCGACGAGAAGGGAAATGGTGAACGCGTACCATGAAGGGTCGAGCGAGACCGTCGAGGCGTCAAAGGCGAAAGGCGAAAACGGAGCCAGCGATTTGTGGCCTGACGAGGGCATTAATCAGGATGTCTGACGATAGGGGAAAGGGTGAACACATACCATGCAGGCCATGCCGAGCGAGACGGAAGGCGAGTGGTGGTTCAAGCGACACGCCGAAGGTAGAGGCAAGGGAGAACGCGTTGGTTATTATCGCTTGAGCAAGACGGAGCACCCAGCCAATCAGATAATAAGGACGTGGTGATCTGGTCGACAGATCAAGATGGCTGACATTAATGAAATCGGTGAAGGCGTACCATGCAGTTTCGTGTTACCTGTGGCGTTGGATTCCATTGGTCGAGGGGGACCATCGTGACGCCAAAGGCATCAGGCGAGAATGCAGCGAGCGATTTGTGGTCTGAGGGCATTAATCAGGATGGTTGACGAGAGGGAAAAGGGTGAACACATACTATGCAGGACGTCCATGCCGAGCGAGACGCCAAATGGAAAGGAGAAGAAAGGAGGTCATCGCCGTGGTGATTCGAGCGAGACACCGAAGACAGAGGAAAGAGAGAACGCGTTGGCTATCATCGCTCGCGGTGGTTTGAGCAAGACGCCGAGGCGAGGAGTAGTGGATTTATCTGGGGTGTTGGTTGTTCGAGTTAAAGGAGCGAAACAACCTGGCTGGATTTTATAGCCCCACGGACAACTTGGTTTATTTGTTTTGCGGCCCATATCGAGATTCCAGTCAGCCACGCCGATACGATCATAGGAGGTACGTCGTCATCTGGGCCGCTTTGGAAGATGCTTCGTAAACGCTCCTGACCTTATTTCCCTCAGCAAATTGACAAAATTCGGTAACAGCTGTTACATGGCCTCTATCCTGCAAACGAGTCTCCCATGCACCACAACCGAAGCGTGCACACCGTTCCTCCTGTATGGTTATGCACAATTTTGAGATGCGTTCAATTCTCAGGGTAAATGTGATAATTGGACCTGGTCTCGTACAAAGAAACCCATCCCCTCATCATGATCGTCTCCAAACCCCCCTCTCCTTCGATGTTTGCTCAAAAGAGAACCACATCTCCCTTCGTTATACACACAGCCAATAGCTGATCCAGCAAGGGAAGATCTTCTGGTACGACAATCAATTCTGGTAGTTGTAATGTTCGCTTTGTGAAGGCCGTCTCGCGCGGCCAACATATAATCGTAGAGACGCATCTGTAGACAGTGATCGTTTTGAACACATCGCACGGTTATACCTGCCTGAAGGGGTGAAGCTTCGAGGTCCTCGATAGTATATTTTGCTACTATTACAGCTAAACGACATAGTCCTTAGATAATAGAGCCTCCGGTCTGAAGGGTGGAGCTTGGAAGGTCTACCCTTCTGTTCCCAATTCGGTCATATACACCCAAAGCCCGCCCTACATGAACGAATCAGTCCGCAAACCTAGATGGAACAACACCACACACACCTTTACAAAAAGAGTCAGATGCGAAATTAGATGTATCTTCTCAGTCGCCTTCGTTCCTGTACCATTGGCCCAATCAGCCGGTGGCTTGGCATTGGTCGCCGAATCAAGCTTGAATCCAGAAAAACGTTGAAGAAGCCTGACGAGGAAGAAAGTGGCCTCGTGATACGCAAATTGTTGGCCAAGGCAGATACGCGGTCCAGCGTTGAAGGGGCAAAATATAAATGGGTTTGGGGTTAGGTATTCATGAACCCTTTCATCAAGGAATCGGTCAGGGTCAAATTTGAGAGCTTCGAGACGATCAGAAAAATAAATATGTGTGTGTCGAGTACTATTGATGCCATACCATCTGGACCCCAAAGATCAGTTCTACGGTGAAGATTGATAACACCGTACATGCAACTGGACGAGAAGGTGTCAAGTAAAACCGCTTGAGGCTCAATTGGTTCGACTCACGTAGTGTGAGCTGGAATATACAACGGTTGCTGGTTTCGAGGAGTGACGACAACCGGGCGGGTAGATCGCCTGATATAACAGCTTCAGATGGGTAAACAACAAAAGGAGGACCGGAGCTACCTGAAATTTAAGGGACTGTGTGTGTGTGGAAAGTTGATTTAAGACGCTCAGACCCCATGGTACCGAATGACTCACACAGGTGGGTAAAGTCTGAGCACCTCTAAAGATAGTCAAAAAAATCAGTGGATCGTTTCCGGAAGGAATAATCGTTACCGTTCAGGAAAGCTCGCATAAACCTCATTTCACGCATATTGTCATACGTTGGCCTATCCGCGGGGCCCACCTTGTCGAACACCTCTTGGCGAAGACGGCTTTCAATGTCAGGATGCTCGGCCAGCATGTACATCGAGAAAGTCAACAATGCTGCCGTCTATCAAAGGGGCTGTCAAATCTTGATCACAGCAAAGGAGGTTAAACATACCGTATCTCGTCCCGCTACGAGAAGATTAATCAATTCGTCTTTAATAATCTTTGGGTCCTGCGTGTGCCGCACCAGATGCGACAGCAATGTCAGGTCTTCATTATCGATTATATCACCCCGTTCCGCAGATTTTAGGTGATTTTCCTTATTCGCCAGCGCCTCAAGCAAGAGGGGTTCCGTAAAATTGTCCATGACTTTCCTCTCAGGTAGTATCTTATCCTTACAGAACTCTGCGAGCGGCCACTGGTCGACAAAAGCTAAACGGGCGGTAGCAAAAGATTGACCCTGGGCGAAAGCACGTGAAAAGATGTTGGAAGAATGGTTAGTGAAAGTGGGTAGATTTTTGAATTCAGCGTAAGGTGGGTATGGTATCCCGGCCGAAAGAGACTCGACATTGTGTCCAAATAGAAACTCGCTCGCTGAGTCTAATGTGAATCTCCTGACAAGATCCTTAACGATAGGCGTTAGTTCAAAGTTTGGGAGATCAAGGAGAATTCACCTGAAATTCGATGGAATACCCTTCCCTGAGTCTGGCTTTGCCAAGATCGAGGGAGACATCAGAATTCTTGTCGTAGATGTCAAAGTCGCTGATTCGTTCACGAGTAAAAAACGGACGCATCATTGCACGATGGAATCTCGAGAGGCCGATAAAACGGGAGGTTCTGAAAGAAGAGATGCATACTCACTTCCACATTTCGCCTGTCCACCAGTCTCAATACATATCTAAACCAATAAGAATTTTTTACACACCGTCAACGTTAAAAACTCCAGTTCCGAGTAATGACTCAAATTGATCTCGGAATTGTGGCCCTTTTCGTCATTTTGTGAGCTTCAATTTCTTTTGGAGAGAAAAGGCAGAAGTATACCTTTTTCGAACGACTCGAATTGGGTTGCAAGAAGCGCCTGACATGGGTGAATACAACTTTTGAGGACAACTGAACATCATTTGATTACTTTGATTAACTCTGGGTCATAAGTAATGACCTAACAATTATTAGGGACAACACGTAATGCTTAGTTCACCACTAGACTCACCATACGACCTGTGAATTGAGATATACTGAAAGTATATCCATGTTTTTTTGCCCATCCAACCATGAGATCCCCTTCAAATGGAAATATGTAAATGAGTAATGCACAAAGATTTCATGGACGACGGCATACCTGGAAAACCTTCAAGAGTCGCCAACATTTTTCTTGCAACTGTGAAAGAGGATCCCGGGACACGAGGGGGCAGCACCGCACCAAGAGCTGTTGCAGCCCATCTGTCAGTCAAGTCGGTATACCGGTTACGGATAACGGTCAATGCTGGCCGCGAAAGAAGGGTCGCAACCACCATTATCCATGTTGGAATGGAGAGACCCAGATGTTGCTTCCCAACGTTGATTGCGAGATAAACTGCGATTGGAGGAAGGAGGAAGAAATGCAAGCGTTTGCAGAGGTACACTAGACCTGGAGGGCGTTCCATGACTTGTCACGGTTCAGGAGGCCGTTTATACAGTGAAATTATAAACTTATACGCCCGGTAACTGATTTACGTGATAACATGGGAATATGAGCACGAAACCGAACTCACACAATGCATTGTGGTCCTGGATAATTCAACGCGAGCAATAGTTCAAAAGCGGTGATTGCCATTGTGGGAATATCTTGTATTGATTAGATAAATGGGGTTAGGGTTTGATGAGTATCCCTCATCTGTAACCACCACAATGCGATATTATGAGCAGAGATATCCCGAAGTGGACGACCTCGTCATGGTCCAAGTTCGCCAGATCGCAGAGATGGGTGCATATGTAAAATTGGTTGGTGATCCTCACTTTCCTCGCACTCACTGAAGCGCTGATATAATACCTTACTTTTTTCCTCTCGACGACACATAGCTAGAGTACGATAATACGGAAGGAATGATCTTACTCTCAGAACTCTCTCGACGTCGAATACGATCAGTCCAGAAGCTTATTCGGGTTGGAAGAAATGAAGTTGTGGTTGTCCTACGTGTTGACAAAGAGAAAGGTATTCATACAATCGGAAAAAAAAATTCATGCCCTCGCTTATACATTGGGATTTATCTTTTCTTATCAGGTTACATTGATCTGTCGAAAAGACGAGTATCTCCAGAGGATATCCTAAAATGCGAACACCGATACGTGAAATCAAAAACTGTGGCGTCTATCCTTCGACATGTCGCATCCAAGGTTCCTTCTGTCTCTGGTTCTACCGCAGCAGATGGGGACAGCACCGCACAGAAAGAAGGTGCACATACGGCCGATCACCCTGTGGATAAAGAAAACAAGCGGGCAGCTAGAAAGGCTCGACAGTCCGTTGGACATGGGGAGGATAGCACAAGTCTGGGAGTGGAAGTCGATCATGAGATTCCTACTGGTGAAAATGAGGAAGAGAAATTGGAACAGCTGTATGAACAAATCGCATGGCCTCTCGGGAAGAGATATGGGCACCCTTATGATGCATTCAAACTTGCTTTGACGTATGCATTTCATTCTATCCTTATCTCCTGACCTGATTTCTTTTTTGTAATGAACAAAAGAGAACCAGACACTGTGTTTTCATTACTGTCCACTCCACTTTCACCCGCGACTCTTTCCACTCTGACATCCACCATCGCCAGACGATTAACCCCCCAACCCGTCAAACTCCGTGCCGACATTGAGCTCACATGTTACACACCAGCAGGTATAGACGCGATCAAGAAAGCTCTGAGGGCAGGGGAAAGGCAAAGCAATGATGCGGTGCCGATCAAGGCCAAACTGGTCGCGCCCCCTCTTTACGTTTTAAGCACAAATGCTACGGACAAGGTAAGGGCTATTTATTCTTTGATCTGTCGTGTCAGGGAATTGACTTGTTTTTACTATTAGCACGCTGCTGTCGATCGTCTAGAGCGTGCGATTGACGCTATTCAGAGTTCGGTGGAAAAACATGGTGGAAATCTGATCGTTAAGATGAAGGTGAGGGTAATGTACATTTTCAACCTACTGATTACATACCTTCAAATCTAGCCCAAGGCGATCTCAGAGACGGAAGAACAAGATCTTGCCCAGCTGATGGCCAGAGCCGGGGAAGAGAATGCCGAAGTGTCTGGAGACGAAGATGACGAGGAGGCAGCGTGATATTTTTCTCGAGTCGTTCCTGACCTTGTAAAGAATGATCTGTTCATGCTATTCTGAGTTATTATTGTTACTTTTATACAGTTTTTGTGAAATCATCGACGACCCACCTGGCAGGCAGTCCGAAAATTGTGATCGGTTAGAAAATTGTTGTGTCTGAAAGAATTTTACAAGGCGATGACTACTCGAATTCCGATTAAATAAGTACAATCCTTATAAGTACATTACGCATTATGACGGATCATGAGCGGGGTTCGGATCACTGATCAGAGCCTTGAATCCCGTCCACGACAATAACTTATATATGGCTTCTCTAACTCAACACACTTCCTCGACGCTGCCCCTTGATGGGTATCTAAAGGGCATCAGGGACGAATTTGACCATCTCAACCACGAACTTGATGAGACAAGGAAACAACGGGCGTCGCAGTTCTGCTGTGAACGAGTTGTTAACCCATCTTCGTAAAGACAAGAGTCAGGCTGAAGAATCGCGGGAACTCCGACAATCGATTTCCAGTCGCACAGTTACAACTTTCCACTAATCCCTCAAATCCTTAAGGTCAGTAAAATTTGTCTTCTGATACTTGCCGCCCGATCATTATCTGAGACGTCGTAAATGCGGCGTACTAGTACCAAGGTATGGAACAACATTACGATTCCTATTTCTCGCACTAGGCGGCGTTTCCGCAGTCCGAAGCTCTCATCCCCTTCTCATTCCCTATGTACTGTAATCTTTTATGGCACAGCCGAGAGAGTTTCCTGAAACGGACAACGAAGGTGGGAACAAAATTCAGTTGAGTAAATAGATACAAAACGACAGGGCGAATCGGCTACCGCACACAATGGCCTCGTTGCATTTAAAGTCGTTCACGGATTGTCATACGTTTCTCCAGCGCTGCGACTATT
>Ga0307517_10002984_pt1 | contig 26740 bp, 17 predicted proteins | sample 23_EM_MG_FD_194515 | JGI IMG/M metagenome (GOLD analysis project Ga0307517, IMG submission 194515) | Populus trichocarpa ectomycorrhiza microbial communities from riparian zone in the Pacific Northwest, United States - 23_EM | ecosystem: Host-associated > Plants > Roots > Unclassified | place... | reverse complement strand
TTAGACTAGGCTTTATATTTTTTTTTTAGATTGATGTGGGTGTCCAGACCAGCTTGCGTGCACTTCGACTAATCTCACGGGCCGTAAAGTTAATGACCTTGTAAGCCTCCAATGACTCTGAACTTGTGGGACTCAAACTGGTAATCTTTAAAGAATAAACTTAGAAACTGATCAGTTGAACTACTCATCATGTTGATACAGTAAGCCATACCAAATTTAATATCCATTGCTTGTATTATATCACATTTCTATTGCAATTTGAGCCAACCAAGTACTGCTTATTTGTTTGAAATATTAATAAAAAATATATTTTTAGGTTAACAGTAAATGGTGCAAATGTTAGCGAGGCTAAGAGAGGAGGAAATTTTTATGGGTTGCTTGGAAATAGAATAATACTCCAACTTTTTGAAAAATTGGAGCCAAGAAAGGAAACTAGAATATTTTATTCAAATATAATTTTTCTTCATCCAAAAAACTGAAAATATTCCTAGTTTGAAAAACATATTTTATATTTTTCACATTTGTTTTACAAGTTTTCACTGTTTTTTCATATGAAAAAAAAAAATGAACAATACATTTTTTTTTTATATTTTATATACAGACATTTTTAGCAATGCAAAACATTAATTGTTTTTTTTTATATATTTCATACTTGGTTAGTGTCATGAATTTATTTTTATTATAAATTTAATATAAATATCTATTTTTTTAATTAACAAGTATAATTTTTTCATAGTAACTTTTGGTTTAAATAAAAAATTATTATTTTATAATTAAACTATCATAAATTAAAATTTTAAAATATTGTTATAGTTTATTATTTTGATTTTTTTATAGAAAATAGTTGTAATTTTTATTTTTTCAAAAACATTTCTCTTTATTTTTGGATAGGAACATATTTTTGAGTTTTTTTATTGCAAATGAAAGGGTAAAAAAAAACTGAAAATGAAATAGAAAAATGGCTATAACCTATAAAGAGACTATTAGGGCCTCATTTAGTTCTTGAAAAGTTTTCTTTTATAACCTATAAAAGAAAAATTAGGATTCCTAAAACTATTTTTAAAATTTTTTAATGTTTGTTCATCATTAAAATTATTGGTCAATAAAAAAAATTTATAGTTAAAGAAAAATTTCACATAGTTTTCAAAAAAATGTTTTTTTTTTTTTAATTTTAGTTGAAATGCATTTTCTAAAAGTTATGGAAAATTCAAAAATATCATATTATTTATCGATTATATCAAATTTGATTGTTAATCTTTTGATTGTTATATATTTTATTTTGAATCCTTTATTTATTTATTTTTCAATTTCATCCCTTAGATTTTAATTTTTCTATTTATTTTGGTCCTTATTCTTTTGATTTTTATTTATTTTTCTCTTTATTTGGAATTTTTTTTATTATCTCTATGATTTGGTCTCTATTCTTTTGATTACTACTTATTTTATCTGAAATAATTTATGAAATTAGTTTTTTTTAATTTCATCATTTTTTAACTTTCTTATTTGTCAAATTTAGTCTTATTTCTTTTGATTATTATTTATTTTATTTGAAATAATTTATAAAATTAGTTTTTTTTTTTAATTTTATCTTTCTTTAACTTTATCATCTCAAGTTTTGGTCCTTATTTTTTAAATAAATTTGAGAAAAAAATTAAAAAATTATTTGGTTATATTTTTTAATAAAAAATACTTTAAAAAAAAAAAGACTAACGCAATATCAAAAGAGTTATAAGTAACAATCATATGTTACTTTATGATAATATTAAAGTAGTATTTAATATTGTAGTAGCAATTATTTTTTAAAATATTTTTTACTTGATTTTAATATATTAAAATAATTAAAAAATATAAAAAAATTAATTAGAATAAAAAAAATCAAAATTTTCGAAGGAAAAAAAAAAACTGCCTAACTCCTCCACAACGTCGCATGAAATCACAGTAATTAGCCCCTTTTCTGCAAAAGTCCCCCGCGCTCCGGCTCAGTACGGCAAACGTATTGCCGTATCCAGTCCAACCCACTCATCTCACATGCCCATCCATTCCCCAAATCTCCCATCTCACGTGCCCTTTACCCTAAGATCCCAGTTCCCACACTCCTTATCCCAATTAAACCAGCGCGTGTAGCGCCTCTTTTCACTTTCTCCTCCTCCCTGAAACACCCGAATAAAAACTCTCCTCTCCCATTCATCCCCATTTCGCATTTCGCTCTCCAAACCCTAACAAAAAAAGAGCCTAATCGGATCAAAATCCCTGATAATCACAATGGATGCCCAAGACAACAGCCTATACGAAACGGCGTCGCAGCCAGACACAGCAACAGACGCCTACACCTTCCTTGAATTCAACACACAAGGCGAATCCGATTTTGACTACCCCGAATTCCGCTCTCCGGTGACCTGGCCCACTCCTTCCGACTCACTTGCCGCCACATCCTCCTCCGTAGACCCTACCTCATCCGACCACCGTGCCGCCGCTTCCAATTCCGATCACCACTCTGATTCACCTGCTGCGTCAAAATCTGCTGCGCGTGGAGGAGCGAATAGTGGGACCCAGGGGGTGGTGGAGGGGTTAGTGGCGAGTATGGGAGGGTTGAATTTTGAAGAGACGGGAGATGATGATGGGTATGATTTTGGGAAAGGGGATTTTACGGAGCACGCGTGTAGGTACTGTGGGGTTTCGAATCCTGCGTGTGTAGTGAGGTGTAATGTGCCGTCCTGTAGAAAGTGGTTTTGTAATTCGAGAGGGAATACCTCTGGTTCGCATATTGTTAATCATCTGGTGAGTGTGGTTTGTGCGTTTCTTTTGTTTGATTTTCGTGTGGTTCTATTTTTTTATTCTTGGGATTGAAACTGGAGTGACTGCTGATTAGGCTGTAGCTTGTAGAACATGTTATTCTTGAATATAAAGGATGCTAAGAATGAAAATATGAGTTCTCAGAGTGAGTTAAACTTTAAATTTGGCTCCATTTAGTTTTGTGCGGTATTTTGTTTTGAATTCGGGCAATTTATTTGGACTTTTTTTTTGGGGGAGGGGGGATTTTGGCCAAGTAGGGAAGTGCTGAATCGCATTGGGTTTTGCTCTTTTTAGAATTTAATTGAAATTGAAGTGATTAGTTTTTAATAAATGTTGAGCTGTTAAAGAAAATCCATTATATGGAAATATGTGAAGAATGGAAATGCAAGATGCTAGGATTGAAGAGTTTCGGGTTGCTTTAGTCTTTCCTTACAAGGGGTCCAATAATTAGGTAATCTCACTTAGTATTTAGACTTAAAAATATGCAAAAGGGCAATGGTACGACACAAAAATGTTATTTTATTTGACAACTGCAGCTGAATGTTAATTACCCTGAATCATGATTGGAGATTTAAACTCAACTGAATATATTTTAGAAGAAGTCTCAAGGAAGCTGGTAATGTGGCATTGGTTTTGGTTTTGGTTTCTAGATCATGATGACCATTACACTTGGGGATTCTAATTTTGCAAATGTCCTAGAGCATTTCAGTGCTGTACTTCAGAATGTATTTGTCACCCCATGCCCCCATGCTATGTATTTTCACTGACTGCAAAATTGAATCCGAACAGTTAAATTTGCCATTCTCTATTTCCTGTCAGCTTCTTAGTTGAATTTAGTATGGAGGCAATTTTTAACATTGCTTTTGAATTGAGTTTTATTTTATTGAAACTTCTTTTAGGTTCGAGCAAAGCATAAAGAGGTCTGTCTCCATAAAGACAGCCCTCTGGGAGAAACAATACTTGAGTGCTACAACTGTGGTTGCCGAAATGTGTTTCTTCTTGGGTTTATATCAGCCAAGACAGAAAGTGTTGTTGTCCTCCTCTGTAGGGAACCTTGCTTGAATGTTAATGCACTGAAGGACATGAACTGGGACCTGAGCCAGTGGTGCCCCCTAATTGATGATAGGTGTTTTCTACAGTGGCTTGTGAAGGTTGGTAGTTTCCTATTCATCAGTAAAGGGTTCTATTATTTCTAGAACATCGTTATATGTTGTATTTTGCAGATCCCATCCGAACAGGAGCAGTTGAGGGCACGCCAAATTAGTGCTCAACAAATAAATAAAGTAGAAGAACTTTGGAAAACAAATCCTGATGCCACCCTTGAAGATCTTGAGAAGCCTGGTGTTGATGATGAACCTCAGCCTGTAGCATTGAAGTATGAAGATGCATATCAGGTGCCTGCTTTAATGATAGTTGTTAAATTAGGTTTGATATGTAACATGAAATACAACAATTTAATTATGGCTCTCTGCAGATGAGTTGACAATTTCTTTTTTTGCAGTATCAAAATGTATTTGCTCCACTTATTAAGCTTGAAGCTGACTATGATAAAGTATGCACCTCCTCTTTTCCTAATCCTTTTTAGGTTTTATTGTTCTCACCTTAAATCCGTCTCCTACACTTCAAAAGATTAAGCAGCTTCTTATAATGCTATTTTCCTGTAGATGATGAAAGAGTCTCAAAGCAAGGATAATGTCACTATTCGATGGGATATTGGCCTGAACAAGAAGCGTGTTGCATATTTTGTATTTCCAAAGGTGCTTACTCTTTTGCTTTTGCTCTCATTTTTTAAATTTTATTGCCAATTGCGACATCTTCTCCCTTCTATTTCTCCTAGTTGTTTAGAAACGTTGGGCTTAGTGTAATGTATTACTTACCTGCTTGTTTAGAAACATGGGTCTTAGTTTAGTTTATTACTGTCTTTTCTTTTTCTGCCTTGTGCTGCTTGATTTCTGTTGTTTGCGTGCTTCTATCTGTATTCTCATTTCAAGGAAGTTGAACTGCTGATTTTATAGGAGGACAATGAGTTGCGCCTTGTACCTGGTGATGAGTTGCGACTGCGCTATTCTGGAGATGCAGCTCATCCAGCATGGCAATCAGTTGGGCACGTGGTATGCATCTCTCTTCTGATATCAATGCTTGAAGTTTTAATTATTTTCAATTTAATCCGGTATTAATTGGTGATTTACATTCTCAAAGGAAGACAACGCATGACTAAACGCTTCTAATGTTGGTATTAAGCTACTTCTCTATTATTTCAGATCAAGCTAACTGCACAAGAGGAGGTTGCACTCGAGCTTCGTGCTAGTCAGGTAGTTCTGATACTAATGTGCTTGATTTCTCACTTCTGATTTTCTTTAAGTTATGTTGACACTAATGCTTAATGTTGTTATTTGTATGCAGGGAGTTCCTGTTGATATGAACCATGGTTTTAGTGTTGATTTTGTTTGGAAGAGTACAAGCTTTGACCGAATGCAGGGAGCAATGAAAACTTTTGCAGTGGATGAAACCAGTGTCAGTGGGTAGGTTGGCTGATTCAATTTTGTTTGCGCTTTTTTTATTTACTGTGACACAAGACAATGAGAACTGGATGTGAATCATGTTTTGGTTTATCTCATTTTTTTTTATTTGTCTCTATTTGAAGTAAGGCTGAGATTAGGCATGCTAGTAACATCTTATCATCTTATACAAACTAATGTTACTATTAGTAGGTAGTTATCATTTGCTTGTAATGTGCTACCACTGTGTATTTGTATATTAATACTGAGCTAGTATATCTCCTTGTTTTTCCGTTGTCTTGGTACTGTCAGTGTAGAGTTCGTGTATTGAACATGGATTGCCATTTTTGAACGTCTTTATAATGCCAGTTTTCTTCTTCAGGTATATATACCATCACTTGTTGGGCCATGAGGTTGAGAATCAAACAGTTCGAAGTGCATTGCCTCGCCGTTTTGGTGCACCTGGTCTCCCAGAGCTGAATGCATCACAAGTATGCTGTCTTGACTACCCATCCAATTTCCAAGTTTAAACTAGTTGAATGTTAATGCATCTTGTCTCAAACTAGGATCTTTCTGTTCAGACTAATGATTCTTGAGATGATGCCACCACTTGAAAATCTCTGGTTCCATGGTGTTATTATGACAAGTCAGTAGTTTCTTGAATGCAGAGAACATAAGCTAACACTTTTGGGGGACATCTCGTGGATCGTTGGATATATATTGATTTATGCACTTGAGTGCCATTTTGACATGGTTTTGGTTTTTTGTTGCTTCTTATTTCTGTTATCTTGTTTGGGGGGGGGGGATCTTTCCTTTACTTTCTATCCACCAATTATTCTTGCACTGAAGATGTCTTTATTTGTGACCAGAACAAAAAAGGGTCATTGCCATGAACTGCATCATGTTCGATGGTCTGATGCTTGTCCATGTTCTTTCATGGATTGATTTGTTGTGAACTAATCAATAACTTCCCTGATGCTTTCATGTGGGATAATTATGTGGATCCACCAATTATTCTTGCACTGAAGATGTCTTTATTTGTGACCAGAACAAAAAAGGGTCATTGCCATGAACTGCATCATATTTGATGGTCTGATGCTTGTCCATGTTCTTTCATGGATTGATTTGTTGTGAACTAATCAATAACTTCCCTGATGCTTTCATGTGGGATAATTATGTGGCTTATGATGAATTCCTTGCTGCAATGTTTTGATCTTAACGTAGCTGAGATTTTTCGGAATATTTGTGCTTCCATATCAGAATGCAAATTGTTGTCTTCACTCCTATTAACTTGTGATTTTTTTAACCATTTTAATGGAATTCCTTATTTAACTGTGTGTTGCTGTAAGTGATCCTAATCTTTCTCCACTTAACAGGTTCTTGCTGTGAAGAATGTCCTCCAGAAGCCTATAAGTTTGATTCAAGGTCCACCTGGAACAGGAAAAACTGTCACTTCTGCCGCCATTGTATATCATATGGCTAAACAGGGACAAGGACAGGCAAGTTCTTTAAAATGCTTACTATCAGCTCATTCAGATACTTGACTGCATGCATGTCTTACTTCGACTCCTTTAGGTTTTGGTGTGTGCCCCAAGTAATGTAGCTGTAGATCAGCTAGCTGAGAAGATAAGTGCCACCGGCTTAAAGGTGAGATCACAAAGCCCTGCCTAATAACTAATTTCGTATCATTTTTTTTCCTGCCACTATGTTGTCATGTATAAATTGATTCTTGTCATTTATGCTCACATTTGTTGAGCTTAAGTTTGAAATTTTGGAGTTGTATTTGTAATAAAAATGTTTTGTTAATATGGACAAAAGAAGATTCTCAAGAAAGAGAATAAACCGCCCTCTGAAAGTACAGATATTGAGGTCAAACTAGAAAGACCTTCCAATCTTGGCAAATATTAGTCAAAGACACTCTTCTAGATACCGGTAGCAACAAGCGAGAAATGCCAAGGAAAATTATCCTACCCCACCTTGGCTGCTTTGAGAAGAAGTGACCTTTAATGGTAAAATCCAACGGAGAGCAACACAGCAACAAGCGAGAGATGCTAAGAAAAATTATCCTCACCATGGCTGCTTTGAGAAGAATTGACCTTTAATGGTAAAATCCAACGGAGAGCAACATAGCACCTTCAAAAAGATTTTGCTTTCTGTGCCCTCCCAAAATTTAATAATTGGGTCAGCAAATCTGCACTCTATTCAATAACATCTGCCCCTCCAAATAGTTGCACATAAAGAAATAGTATTTTAACACTTTGCATATGTCCTGTTGGACTAAACCTAGTTGCTAGGTGAGAATATCCGCAATCTGGTGCTTAGGTTGAAAGGTTTGAAGTCCCTAACTTCGATAGAACTATTTTTTAGGAATCTACATCAAGAATGTAGAATCCATGTTTCCTTCACTGATGAGATTTAGTCTTATCCCTGCAGGACTAGAAAAAGTTATAGCGATACATTGAGAACAGGGGCCTTGTCCTTGTCCTTCTTCAAACCTCTTAATCCCATTTTCATCTCAACAACTTGCTGTCTGATACGTGGTTCTCTGACTTACACATTTGGAAATATTTCTTTTTGGGGCTACATTTTATGATCTTGGAAAGGCAGTGAGGTTTTTATACCATTGGGCCTGTTTCTTCATCTCTGTTTGCGTGGATAAGTCCATGGCTAGCCATGTCCTTGAATTTTCTTTTGTTCCCTGATGGTTGTTGAAGGCTCAAATTAAATTTTTGAAAAGGAAAACTGGTCCCTAAAAATATTTGCTGGTATTTTCATATTTTTTTCTTATCTTTTTTTGTTCCTTGATGATCTTTAGTTTATGAAGGATCAAATTAATATTTTGAAGAAGAAAACTAGTCCTAGGAATTATTTGCTGATTTTTTCATATTTCTGAGTAACATAACACACTTATTTGCTGATAGTATGTTTTACTATCTGGGTGCTCAAATTAAATCTTTTGTAATGCCGGTCATTTAAACTAATAGGTAAATGTATTTTGACATAATTTTGTTTTTCATGGATTGTATTTCCTCAAGGTTGTTAGGCTATGTGCAAAATCAAGGGAAGCTGTTAGTTCTCCTGTTGAGCATCTCACCCTTCACTATCAGGTTTGTCAATTAGTAGAGTCCTGCCTTTCATTTTCCTTTTCTTTTCATGTGTGCACTTCTCAATTTTAGCTTTCCTGTTATAGATTCTAATTACTAGTGACTGGTACAGGTTAGACATCTAGACACTTCAGAGAAAAGTGAACTTCACAAGTTGCAACAGTTGAAAGATGAGCAAGGTGTGTCCTTCCTCTTAATTATTTAAAATGGAATTCTTCGTTATTAATTACAAGTTGCAATTGAGATGCTCATTTGTGAATTTGATTACCTCAACTTCTGCATAGAGCTGCACACCCCTACATTTTCATATGCATTCAAAGCATGTGGGATTATATGATTTGGGACCTTGTTGATTTGTCACTCAATCTTTAGAAGTTTATTGTATTCTTGCTAGTCGTAGGAGAAACTATATTTGGCTTCTGGATTTGAGGCTGGTGCTACTAGAAATTGTACAAATAACTCTTCCCTGACAACATAATTTCTTTTGTACCTGGTGCTGTAGATTTGGTTTTGTTCTGGTTGGATGTACCAGTCTTGATATACAGTTTTACAGTGGACTTCAGGGTTTATCCTAATACTGTTCTCATTCTTTCTTTATTTCCCCTCTTGTCTGTTCCTATATCAACAGGAGAACTGTCCAGTAGTGATGAGAAAAAATACAAAGCTCTGAAACGAGCAACAGAAAGGGAAATTTCTCAAAGTGCTGATGTCATCTGTTGCACTTGTGTTGGTGCTGGAGATCCTCGGTTGGCAAATTTTAGGTTTCGCCAGGTAGAAATGCATCTTATTTTTCTTCCGTTTTGTCTTCTTATCGTTTGTTTTTGCCCTCATCTTTTGTTGCTGAACTATTGGAAGCTTACACTCTTTACCTTATTTTAGGTACTTATTGATGAGTCAACTCAGGCGACTGAACCAGAGTGTCTCATTCCTTTGGTACTTGGGGCGAAGCAGGTATTCAAGATTTTTGACATGCCCATTTTACTATCGCATGCTTCAGTTTCTGATGAGTAGTTATCTGCTAGGTCGTTTTTGTTGGTGACCATTGCCAGCTTGGTCCTGTCATTATGTGCAAGAAAGCTGCTCGTGCTGGGTTAGCCCAGTCTCTCTTTGAGCGCCTTGTTTTACTTGGTGTGAAACCAATTAGATTGCAGGTAATGTTATTTCAGTTATCTCTGTGTGTGGTCTGCTCATGTATTTATGGTTAGCACATTTATCCTGCTTGGAATGAAATGGTTGTTAGGAACTGCTCGTTATCAATTATAATTTAGTTACTTTGCACTAAATTTCATCTTTCTTTGTATCAAGGCTGATGTAGTTTCTTTCATAGGATGCTGCTAAGCTGGTACTTATGTTTTCTTCTTTCATACTTCAGGTTCAATATCGCATGCACCCATCTCTTTCTGAATTTCCATCCAACAGCTTTTATGAAGGCACTCTGCAAAATGGTGTGACTGTCAATGAGAGACAGTCATCGGGCATTGATTTCCCTTGGCCTGTGCCAAATCGTCCAATGTTCTTTTATGTCCAGGTATGATATTTGCATATTGGTTATATTATATTACAATACTTTAAACAAAAAGGATAATTACTTAGCTAGTGCATTTTTTGGGCTGATACAGTCTATAGGAATTGTGTGATATTCCCACCTGAATAGTATCAGAAAGAAATTATGACAATATATTTATTTTAATATGCTAATATTGTTAACTTAAAAGAATTTTCCAGCAAGTGCTTTTAATGCACTACAAATCTCTGGTCTCCTTGTCTATATCCTGTTATCTTTTTTCAAGGCTATGTTTTGTAACTCAATAGCTGTTCTTTAGATGGGACAAGAAGAGATAAGTGCCAGTGGGACATCCTATCTAAATCGTACCGAGGCTGCAAATGTTGAAAAAATTGTAACTACGTTTTTGAGGAGCGGTGTAGTCCCTAGCCAGGCATGTGTATCTTCTCTTCTTGTTTTCATAGGTGCATTTCTTTTTTGCGATACAATATTTTGATTTTGTACAACATTTTACAGATTGGAGTGATAACACCTTATGAGGGACAGAGAGCATATATTGTGAATTATATGTCAAGAAATGGTGCCCTCAGACAGCAACTATACAAGGAAATTGAGGTAATTCATAGCTTCTATTTTATGGGTCTAGATGCTGTTCAATATTTACTTGCAATTGCTTCATGGTTTAGCATTTTTTTGCAGGTTGCAAGTGTTGATTCATTTCAAGGAAGGGAAAAGGACTACATTATTTTGTCTTGTGTCAGGAGCAACGAACATCAGGTTGGTTCTCTATACCCTCCCAAATTCTATAGATCACAAAACTTATGTGGTTAATTTTAAGGGGTAGTCTGAATGTAGCTGTTCAACTCAGAGCCCGAGCTTTGAATCTTGATCTTGTTTTCTATTTTTTCAAGCCTTTTGGGTTGTGTGCTCATTTATTTATTGCACTCTTTTGTGCATACTGTTTCATCTTATCATGGCTTCAATCCTCATTTATGCACGTGGACATGTAATGGAGACCATTGTCAAATCCATTGTTGGTAATCACATGAATAAAAAAGGCATTGTCTGGTCACATGACACTATCAAATTGTGGTATTAGAAGAGAGAATTTGGGTTTGTCCAGTGTACGACTATATCAAATTGTGGTCGTAGAAGGGAGAATTTGGGTGTGATCCTATCATTCAGCATTTAACCTTTTCATTATGTGGTGCTCATCCCGAAGTTGCCTTCTTCCTCTTCCCCGTCACATGTATGCTAGAAGGTAGGGTCCTAGTTCTAACAAGATGCTCACGTGGAAGCACTTGTTTGATGGGTTTGGTGCCATATATCTTTGAGTGGTCGTCAGAACTTGCTTGATAACATATGTGAAATATCCCTTTTGTGTAGGGAAGTGTCAGGTTATTGTACTAGACATTTTTTCTTTTCACCCATTTCAACTGTATCAAATGCGGACAGATACTGGTGTAGTTTTTAGACTTAATTTCCAGCCCATTCTTATTTTGTTCACCATCAAAGGTGTCTCTTTGGTAGATAAAAAGGTTTTCTTTTATGATCACGTGCTTGACCGCTGTCCCTTTCTCTAGGGCATTGGATTTCTTAATGATCCTCGGAGATTGAATGTAGCTCTAACCCGTGCTCGATATGGTATTGTCATCTTGGGAAACCCTAAAGTTCTAAGCAAGCAGCCTTTGTGGAATAGCTTATTAACTCACTACAAGGTATGTCTTCTCTACCTGTTGTGTTATGCTTTTTATGAAACTCTCATTACTCTCATTTGCACAACTTTTTGCTAATGTTAGCGATGGTATGGTGCGGAGATTGAAAGATGAATTTCAGTTTCACATATCCTTTGTCGCTTGCTAATAATAATTTGATTTATTACTGAAACATTTTTACTCTTTCTGGTTGCTACAATTGTTTCACCAGGAACATGAGTGCTTGGTTGAAGGACCTTTGAATAACTTGAAGCAGAGTATGGTTCAATTTCAAAAGCCCAAAAAGGTATGGGGTTCAACTTTCTAGGAAAGGGCAGCATCATTGACCAAGGATAAATTTGTCCAAGTTTCCATTTTTGTGTTGTTTTTTTAGTCTTTCCATTGTATCATGAAGTACTTGTCAGGAATAAATATGAACTGATTGTGGTTGGCTATGTTTTCATACAGATTTATAATGATAGGAGGCTTTTCTTTGGTGGTGGACCTGGAATTATCCCTAATGATAATTTTGGGTCTGTTGCCTCAGCTAGCCCAAATGCTGATAGAAGAAACTCCCGTGCCAGGGGTATGCTACATTTCACCTGTCTAGTTAGAAATCCTAGAATTTTTACACAGCGATGGCATTTAAGTTCCACGAGTCCCTGAGGATATGCATACTCAAAAGTAGAATAGGACTGAAGCACACTCATTATTATTCAATCAAGTTCCTCTGTTTAGCTACTCTGCTGTCCTTATGTTGACTTGTCAGATTGTGTTGTCCCAAATATAGGATCTTATATGCCACCTGCCCCACCCAATGGTACCCACAAGCCTGGTGCTCATCCTGCTGGGTTTCCAATGCCTCGGGTCCCCATTCCACCATTTCATGGTGATCCACCTTCTCAACCATATGCTATTCCAACTCGTGGAGCTGTGCATGGGCCAATTGGAGCTGTTCCTCAAGTCCCTCAGCCAGGAATTCGAGGTTTTGGTGCTGGGCGCGGCAATGCTGGTGCACCTATTGGAAGTCATCTCCCACACCAGCAAGGCACTCAGCAAGGCATTGGGAACATTGGATCTTTCAATTTTTCTTCCCTGGAGAATCCAAATAGCCAGCCATCTGTGGGTAGTGCATTATCTCAGCCTGGATATAATAATGTAAGCAATTTTTTCTTAACAATATGATTCATCTATATGATTTTATTGCTATCATAGTATTCTTGTGTCCTGAATGTGTTTGTTGCATAAATAGATTCCAGTTCAGGGATCGAGCCAAACATTTCGTGATGGATTTTCCATGGGGGGTATGTCCCAGGTATTTTCCCGGCTCGTCATCCTTAAAAATTATGTTTTATTGACTTAGTTTGCCTCCTTCCCCCCCCCCCCCCCTCTAATTTCTTTTCTGATGGCAATCAATCAGGAGTTCTTGGGTGATGATTTCAAAAGCCAGGGATCGCATGTTCCTTACAATGTTGCTGATTTCTCCACTCAGGTATATAAGCCCTGCAAGAGTAGAGATCATGTTATATGTCCAATAGTTTTTTTTTTTTTTATTTTTTCCATATATGGTGCAAATGGACGAAGAATGTGAGGTTAGATTTTTTCTTTGGTGGAACATTCAGTTTTTTGTATTTCCAAATGCTTTTCATACTCTGGTCTAGGTTTGCTTTGAATTTATACATGATAATCAGGGGTTGGCAAAATTTCTCGAGTATATAATGGTAGGCATTGCTTAGCAGCAAATGAGGCAAAATGAGAGGAGTAATTTGTCATTTAACTTCTGTGTTTGAAGTCTTGCTTCAACCAAATATGGTCTTTCCTTTTGCAGTGGTAGTAGAGAATGCACTTCTGTCTTAAGATTTTTTTGTAATGCAAAATGCTCTGCAGGCATCTCAAAGTGGATATGCTGTGGATTATGTTACACAAGGAGCCCAAGGTGGGTTTCCAGGCAACTTCTTGAATCAGAATTCTCAAGCTGGATTTTCTCGTTTTGGTTCTGGAAATGATTTCATGTCTCAGGTTTGCCTTTTGAAAACACCATGTATTTTTTCTTAATCACCGATAGACTGCTGTTTATCTGAGCCCTGATGAATTTCTGTTGGCAGGATTACATGGCTCATGGATCACAAGGGCTATTCACTCAGGTTGGCTTTAATGATCCCTCACAAGATGATGCATCGCAAAGCCACTTTGGCATAGCCAATCCGAACCAACTTCAATCTCAGGTTTTTTCTGATACCTGAAGTTCTTGACATAAAGAAGTTCAAGAGGCAAAACTACCAAAACTGCAAGATGTAGGAAAATTTGGCATCATGTATATGTTTGCATGTTTATCAAATGCTTGCAGCACTCTGTTAATTTTGCCTCTTCTTTTTTTGTTGCATAATTTTGCAGTTTTTGTTTGCAAGTCTGTTAGTGGTTCTTCCCAGTATATAAAACATAGTTTGGTCAATTTATATGCAGGGCTTGATGAATTCTCTTTACTCTCAGCCCTTTGCCCACTACAACACTCAGCCGGTGAACTTACAGGCTCCACAACAGCAGTCTCAGCAGGGTCAGGGCACCCAAAACCAGAAAATCCATTACAACGGTTGAGAGTGCATGGTAAATTTTTTTTGTGTGTGGCTATGATGGGTTATGATCTTTGAATTCAGCGACTTGGTTTGTGTCGTCACATGTGCCCTAATATATCTCTGCCAAGAGCGCAGAAGAGTTTGTCGTCCTCTTGAGGTCAGTTTTGGTATACTTCAGTAGCCAAAGAATACCTTGGATGATAAGAATAAAAGATAGTGAGCCATAGCTCTGCTATGGGGTGTGTGAGCAGATGTGGGCTGCACATCCGAGGCTGAGAAAGAAAAGGATAAAACCCAATTGCCTGCTTAAAGTAGAGTGTTTTGAGAAGGTAAAGTTGTTCCGAAGGAGCATTACATGGCATGCTTTGCTGGAAGGGTGTGGACGTCGTGATGAGGGGTATATCTAATACTTGACCTACAGGGGAGACCCCTATTAATTATACGAAAGCAGTTACCACCACTGAAGAGTTTTTCACAGCGATGGGGGAAGTCGCCTGACCCTTTCAGCTCTTCCTGACATGTAATTATACTCCTATAATCAGCAGCTAGATGGTTAGACGATGATATCCTAGGAATTCATACTGTGCAGCCAGCCAGTGATATCTTGCACTTGGCTGGTATGCTTCAAGTGTGGGATTGGTTTTTACATCAAATGGGCTTTGCTTTAAATTCTTGGTCCCATAGGGTTTCTGCAAGGTCACAGATCTGTACTCTTTTGGAGACTGAGTAATATCTAATGAATAGTGACGATGGTTTCTGCTTGTAATATGCTTTCATTGGTGGGCATGTTAGTTTTCACCTTATGAATGGGAAAACAATGATGTTTTCTGCAATGATAAAACCAGAAAAATAGCGAATCCAGCTGCAAACAATTTGCTAAATACTTCATTAATGGACCTGGTTTCAAGGTTCATCAAGAGGGAAGCTGTGGGAAACTATTGCGCTCTAGAAATTGTCGTCTCCATACTTTTTACCCAGGTGAAGTTTTTTAGAGGATTATGAGCCTGTAGCCTCTCTTATTTGATAAAAGAAAGTTACCACCGCAGGAACAAAGTTTAAAACTAAATTTTAGCCAGATAAATAGTTTATCTCAATCCATATTTATTAATAGACTACACTACCCTCTCTCATCTTTAGTATAACTATTAAATATCCAAGTTTGATATATATCAGATTTTATTAAAAAAATATTTTTGAATTATTAAACTTCAAAATCAATTCAGATAAAAAAGAAGTATATAAAATTGAAATAATATATTATTGGTAGATAATGTTTGGAAGAGCAAAATAAATATTTAATAAAAAAAGAATTATAGCATGACCAAAAACTTTTGCAAAGAAAGTAAATTTGGTGATTAATTTGATTTATCTATTATAGAGTGGGATTAATAAACTATGAAGTGAAAATAGCAACACCCTTATTTTAATTTATTCCCTTCTTACAATTGAAAGATCTTTTAGGATGGTTAATTGGAAAGTAAATTACTTCCGTTGCTAAAAAAAAAGAGAGGAAAGTTTCTATTCGCTTAGCTTTTAAAAAAGAAAAATGATATACAAACAAGCTTTTTATACTAGATTTTCATATAAACTAATGCATTAATTTGTAAGTATTAAAACAAGGTTTTTATGAATTTAAATGATTAGTTTTCTATATATAAAAAAGAAACTATCAGGTGTTTATATGGTAATTTTAAATTAGATTCATCATAACTTAGGTTTTTAGGAACCTGTTAACAGTTATTTAATACTCCAAAATAAGCTCCACTTTTCTATATATATATATATATATATGAATATTACCATATAAAAATTGCTTAGAGCATCTCCAATATGGCAAAAATAATTTAAAAGTGCTAAATTATTGATATAGTGTAAATATGATTTTTTTTATGTGTACTTCAATGGGGAAAAAACCATTTTAACAATTAATTTGTAATTTAATATATTTATATTAACACTTTTGGATTTTTGGAGAAAAACTTCGAGAAAAGTGTGGAAATGAAATAAGAAATCTTTAAATAATCTAATTTAATGTTTTTAGTGATAGATACGTAGAAATGATTTTTCTTTGACAGAAAATCCATTTTGGCTCTTCATTTGACTATTTCTTTGGAGGTGCAAAATCAAGGGAAAAAAACTAAAACAATTTTATTTATTTATTTTTGGCTCTTCATTTGCCTTTTTCATTGGAGATACCCTTATATATGTGAATCACCATAATTTTGTATAGATTAATAATAATTAGTGCTTATCTTATGAAAATATTATTCATTAAATCACTTCCTAAACAATTTCAACTATAAGAGATTTTTTAAAAAATTACTTTGTATAGAATATTTCTAAACTTATCTTATTGGGGTTAAGGTATTTTAGGGTTTGGATATTCCTAAACAAAATCATTAATCAATTACGATCTCATTTAATGGTTTTTCATGATGTGATTAAAATTATCTTTTCTAGATTTTTCTAACAATATTAAGTATATAAAAATAGAACTCGGTATGTTATGTTACGTGATTATTTTTTCTTTCCTTTCATTTTCTTCTCTAATTTCTCTTTTATATCATATCAACTTATCTTTTTTATTATTATTATTTCTTGATTATTGGATCTTGAATATCATATATAATCTGATTATTGAATCTTTATAGATTTTTATGTTGATATATATACATACATGTTAATTAATATCACTTTTGATTTTTTGAGTAAACAATCATTATTATAAAACTAATTTTTAAAATCGAGATTGTATTAAAATTATGATATTTTTTTAATACTTTTTCTAATTATTTTCCTAATATTTTCACTGGAGTGTGTGTTAAATGGTAAAATACCCTAAATACATTGGCAACCATAGTACATACATCCGAGAGGATGTTTTGATGGATATTTGATGTGAGCTTTGTGACAGTAAAAAATAAAATACGCTGTAAAACGTAAATATTTGTTTCTTAAATACTTGCATACAACAAATAAGACATTCAAAATGTATTAGAAAAGATAATTAGAGCGGCTAACAAGAAGCCATAAAAGTCGATAAAAGCCATCTTAAAATAAGTATTCTTCACGTTCCCTTTGTTCTAGTATAATCTTGGAACGCTTACAATGCAAAAACATGATGTTGCGATCATACATACATACATACATACATAACCTTTTTATATGGTGAAATTTGCAATAACCATTACCTTCTTATGATCGAGCCCGACATGTTGTTATGGCAATCCTCTTCATCCGGCGGGATTATGTTGTACACTGCAAAGATATCCCTGCCACCGTCACTCCCATCCTCTTGAATCGGCACCTCTACAACTTTGAAACCCTGACTCACCAACTCATTTAAGCACTCACCTGTCCAAAACCTCACCTCGCTCGCCGCCAAAACCCTGGTCTTGTTCCCAGACACCTTCTTCAACGTCCGCCCAAGCGCCGCCATCTCCTCCAGGTCAAAAAACACATCACTCAGCAGCACGACGTCGAATCGCCTCAACTCTCCTATTCGACTCAGCGACTCCTCCGATCCCCAAACGAGTTCCCTCACCTCGACTCGGTCTTCCAACTCGTTCGCTTCAACGTTCTTTACTAAGCCAGGGAGCAGCGGCGCGATGTCCGTTAGCAAGACTCGACTGGCGCCAAGTAGTGCCGCTGTCAAGCCTGGCAGTCCGGCTCCCGCGCCGAGCTCGATGACGGACTTGTCTCGCAAATCAAACTGAGAAGTCGCGAGCCACCGAGAGAGTAGCAAGGCTGAGTCCCAAATCCATGACCCGGTGAATGCACGGCCCGTTAAAGAGTCATACACCTCTCCAAGTTCGTGGATTTTAAGTGTTTGACCGGCTATGTCTATCTCTCTGACAGCCGTGGTTAACAGTCTTTGAAAGCTTCGACAAACTGTCGGTTTTTAGAGACAAACCTTTCATTTTATTTTTTAATTTATTTCTCAACTTGCACGCTTTTTTTTCTTGCTTCCACATGCAAGGATGGCGCGACATCCAGGGTAACCTAAGAAAAAATTGCCATTTTAAATATAAAAAAATTCTTAATTAATAAAATCCTATTTAAATTATTAAGAGTCTCAATCTAGATAGAAAAAAGAATTAATAGAATGAATAAATAATGAGGTCAAATCTTAACCCTATCCAAGAGTTAAATTTAAAATTATGCTGCTCATTTTTATTAAATTGTGTATTTCTCTATTAAAATTTAAAAATCCTTATAAATTAAAAAAAAATAACAATAAAAAAGTAATACATTAAAATTAAGTGTGCGAAAATAACGAAGAAAGTGCTCCAAAAAAGTAATCCTTCATTTGTTTTCACGTTGGCATCTTTTGAGCTTTAAAGAAAATAAAGTGGGTGCTCAAAGAAGAGCTGAAAAAAGAGATAGAAAGCTGGGAATAGTATCTGTGCTAAATTCTTATAAGATGCCCAGATAAATTGAATTTTTGGAATACTAATTTGTTTTCTTACAAAATTAAATGCTTAAAAGGTAACAATATGCTGCGCATCATGCTTTGATACAAAACCATAAAATAATAATAATAATAATAATAATAATAATAATTCACTGCTGAAAAGCACCAATCACCGTAAAAACCTTTTATAGTTTTGCAAATCTGCAGAAGACTTAAAATAAAAATAAAAATTAAAGGCTGAAAAATTTACTTGAGAGTGATATATATGAGTTATATATGTGTGTGTGTGTTCATGTGTTATATATTCAAGGACGTTAAGAAGACAGGTGCTTTGATATTTAAGAATGCCTTAATAAGGCAGAATAAGTTCTTTTTTCCCTCTCGAAACAGCTGACGTGGGTTTCAGATTTCCTTGTAACTTCAAGGGTAGTCCTTCGAGAATCCGAAAATCTTAATAAGGTAACCTTCAAGAATGAATATTGCACGTAGTACAAAAATCCGGCATTTGAAACAATGATATTGTCATTTATCAAAAGAAAAGAAAAATACAATGATGCCCACTTGATTTTTTATATGGTTCTGTGTGAACTCAACTGAGCTGCTGCCGTGTTCTTCTACACACATTGACAGTACAGAAATTATAAAGGTGGAAGGAAGAGAGGAGGCCCAACCAGACCGAGAGGAGGAGGAGGAGAGAAGAAAAAGGGGGGGAAAGGAAAGAAAAGCCCACCCGGGCCTAGGAAAGAAAAAAAAAGAGAGGAGTTGAGAAAAGAAAAGGAGAGGAGGGTTGAAAATGAAAGGGAGAAGGGCCACCCAAGTCTGAAGAAAAGAAGAAAAGAAGGAAGAGAGGAGGATAAAAAGATAAAAATAATAATTGGGCAGCTGGTTGGGCCAAATGACTCAACCAGACAAAAAAAGCCAATTAATAGCTGGTTGGGCCAAACGGTCTAATTGGGAAAGAAATGGAAAATGAAGGAAAGCAAACATAGAAAACAAGGAAAAAAAAAAGAAGAAAAATAGCTTGTCGAAGCTATACCAATGACTTTCAACTAACTTGGTGGCCTAGAAGATTGCTCACATGAAGTTGATGTCTATAAAAAAAAAAGACACCAATCAAACGATGAGAGAAGGTTCATGAATCGCTTGAAGACGACAAACATGATCACATGCTAGTGCGTGTATTACAAATGTTAATCATGATTTCTAGTTTCTTATGATTGAGTCCTTGATTTCTAACTCAACCCCCAATTCATTCACTAAAAGCAACTCATTTGAGTCCAAGGAAGGCCCAATCAATAATAGGAGAAGAAATGAGAAAAGGAAAGAAAGAAAAAAATGACCCAACTAGGCCTAACTACCCTGACCCAATCAAACCCACGGAGAAAAGTGAAAGGGAAAAAAGAAACGAGAAAGAGAAGGAAATGGTGGCCAACACAAACCAGCAAACACATATTCTTTTTATGTTGGCAAATCTTATATCAGATGTGACATAAGGTTCAAGACACACCTAAATTATTGTCACAATCCTAAATTCTTCATTTTAAGATTTATCAGTGTGGGCACCCATCTAAATTCTCATCTTACAACTCATCAGTATGATGCCTATACAAACTATTCAAATTATCAATTAAAAGCTTACCTGAAGGCCATGCCTTAAAAAAAATAGGATCGGTCTACATGAACAATTCATCCTACTATGCAAAATGCATGGTCTTTTATGGCGAATCAAATATTTCTCCATGATTATTTTTATGAGTGAAACTATTAGAAAAAAGGTAATGGGAACATTGACAAAAATTATTTCAGTGTTGTTTACTGATGAAAATTACAACAAAATTTTTTTTCATAGTAATTTTTTGGTGATGAAATAAAAAAATAAGATAAAAATTATGTCGGCAATTTTGTTAGGACTTCTAACGTGTTAAATTGCCAATTGAAATTTCATTAGTGATTTTAAAAGGAATTAAAACTCGATACCCCCCTTTTTATTTCTCTATTCAATTAAAATCACAACAACTCTTTATCTTTCTCTCTCTCACTCACTCCCATTTCATCAATTCCACCCCCCCCCCAATAAATCTAGCTACCTTACTTATTGATGTTGACCAACCTCTATTTAGCAGTGTCAGCTTCCCACCCTTGATTCCATTTCTTGTTAAGTTTCCCTCCATCAAGTAAGCAAACCTACCCATTTATGTTTAAAGTTAATTTATTGAAGTTTATTTGTAGTTTTTATAATTGCTTGTATATGTAAGTGTTTTAGTTGTTTTATAATGATAATTTTGTTGTATTAATGTATGATTTGTATTTTAGGGTTTGTTTGGGATTTGGAGTAAATACATTTAATTTATCACTTAATAAAATTGAATATAATTTTGTAACTCATGTGTGTTAGAATTGAAGGAATCATGAGTAATTTAATGGGTACCAATTAATTTGTGTCAATTAAGTTGGAAATTTGGGGAAAATTGATTTCTTGTGGGGTTTATATTAATTAAAAGTATTAATTTAGGTTGAATAAGTTTGAACTGAAGAAATGATGCATAATTGATAAGTATTGATAACAATTAGGGTATTAATTGGTACTATTATTTATTTGATGATAATATGATATAAAGATTTATGATGTTTATGATAGAAAGAGTAATGATGATGATAAAATTTGTAGTGATAGTTATGGTAGTAATAATATCGGTGGTAATGATGGTGATTGTTATTGTAATAATGATATTGAAAATGGTTACGATGTGATGACTAGTGGTGGTGGTGGTGGGGCGGTGACAATGACTGGTAGTGGTGGCACTGATGTAGTGGTTATTATTTTGATGGTGAAAGTGTAGGAAAGTTATGATGAGATAATGATGATGATTATTATTTTGAATTTTGTTCATTGTTTTTCTTTTAGACAACAAGTTCAAGTCCAACAAAAGTTTTTTGTTTCATCCAGTAGTTTGAGCGGTGATAGTGACTTGAATCAATGTTATGACTGTGAAGAGGCATCTAATGTAAAAGCTATAAACCAATGCTCAATAATCGAGGATAACAAAACAAGCATCTCTTCTTTGATAGAGCCATTTCAGGTAAAATTATAGCATAATTGAAAGGCGATCTATTTATGATTGAAAGACGATCTATTTATGGTAATTATTTTGTCTCATAATGTTATTTATTTGTATTGAGTTATTTTAAGTTTAACAGTTACATGAAAATAACTTGCTTAAATTGATTTCCATGTTTACCAATATTAAAGTTACTCGTTCCATCACCTCTTGATGAAGTGGTCATTTGAAGAATTATTATTTCAATGAAGTCATTTTCATGACCATTCTGAATGGATGTATATGATAGATGTCTAGTGGAGAATCTTTAATGCTAGATAAATAATCTCTAACTCAAGTTACTAGTTTTTAAAATTTTAAAAACTAATTAATGTATAAAATCAATTAAAGAAAAATCTTGGTGGGATGACAGTAACGAGATGCTTGTTAGGAGAGTGTATGAACCATAATGCAACTAGGTAATTTTAAATAAACTAATGTTATATTATTGTAAGCTTGTATTCTTTTATTTACTTAACTAATTTCTATTTTAGATTGTATGATTTTTTGTATAATGCCTACAAATAAGAAATTAGAAAGGTCAACTTGAATGACAAAAAGAAGTGGAAAAGCTATAAACTGAGGCATGTCACAAAGAGTAATTGGGCATTATACCAAACATTTATGGTTTTATAAAGTTTTACAAAGTGCTCACGATCCAGTACACAAAATAAAAATAAAAGAACTCGTGTTTTGATGAGCAAGCACACCAAATGAGCGATTCCGTTTATCAACCATGCAAATTGCCTAATAAAAGTTTGTTGTTATATATTTTATTATTTTTCTTGAAGTTTTAATTAAATGTTTATTTGTGATACTTTAAACAAACTATTTAATTTGTAGGAAAAACAACTAGGATGAGAAGTAACTCCAATGAATTTATAAGAGAAAACTCATAAAAAAGAGAGATTTGGATTAAAAAAATGCACAAGTGTTCATTGTAAGTGTTTTAATAGTTATCATTGGTTTAAGATTGTTTATTTGCATCAATAATATAAAATGTAATTGAATTTAGTAATTTGACTCTTTTTTTTTGTTTTATAGAAGACATATAACTCTAACATGACTGTGAAATTTAGAGAAGACACTTTCATATATCCTCTTTACCATCCTTAAGTGTGGTTGGAGGTTGATACAAGTGATGAACCCGATATAAACGAGGTTTATAGTTTACCTATTACATTGACCTGAGAATTGAGGGCGGACCACACTGTTTTAACTGTATATACATCACATTCTGACCTAAGCTATATATCATATGACTTTGATGAGATTGTCCAGAAAAAGGTTTCGGAACAACTGTCTATTGAGATGCAAAATATGAGAATATAACTCCTACAAAAAAATATAATGTATAGGGCTTAACTAGATGCAATTATGAATTACCTTTTCCTCTCCCTTCTAAACCTTATGGTTCAAGATCAATCCCCCTTCCCCTCCACCTTATTCAGCAACTCTAATGTGATATACCAGGTATATGTACTTAATATTGTTGATTTAATTGTATTTTAATTGAAATTTTAATGGTTTCCTGCTAAAATTTTAATGTGTTTTAATATCTACTTTGCTTTTAAAAAAATATATTTGTGTATTGAATTTTATCTGTCTCGTTGTTGTGTATTATTTATATGAATTCGCTACTTATATCTCCTAACTATGAAAACTCATAGGTGTGTTATCCATTTAGCATTATTTTTTGTGAAGTTTCTATAAATCAATTTTTGGACATGCTTTTTTGTTGTAGCTATAGGTTTCCTATGGGCAAACAGTTGTTGGCTTGGGAATCATAAAAGATAAAATTAAAAAAAATTAAAATCTCCATCGAAAAGTTGACATAATATCTACGATATAAATATTACATTCAAAAGATATCTTGAACACCAATGCTGAAAAATATCTTGTTGGATTTTCTATTCCATTGATACTTTTCATTGTCAATTGAATTTTTATTATATCTCAACAAAATATTCTATCAGTATTTTTTTTAATTTTCTAGTAATATGTTTAAAAGGAGAATTGGACTGATAAAACAAAAAGTGAAAACTCAGTTGTGGTTTTTTTTTTAATGAATAATACTGATTTCATCAAAAGGTTCTTTTACGATATTACCTTGGGGGGAAACTCAATCATTGAATGTGTGGGATTTACTATTGAGATTCGTCGATTTAATGAATGAGTTATTGTGAGAAGTGATTTTTTTTTTAAGTACGCTTTTCATAATTTTTTTTATAAATATAATAACTTCATAATTATATAGATAACAATCAAATAGAAAAAAAAAATGAATTCAGTCAGGAAAGTGCATAAACCTTATCTAATAACCTTTATTTGTTTTTGTATTTTAAAAGTGTTTTTAAAAAATTAAATTTTTTATTTTTTATTTGCTTCAAATTAATATGTTTTGGTGTTTTTTTTATCATTTTGATGCGCTAATATAAAAAATAATTTTTAAAAAATAAAAAAATTATTTTAATACATTTCTAAGTAAAAAATATTTTGAAAAATAACCATAACCACACTCTTAAACAGGCTCTAAGATCTAACAACATGTTATTATGAGTTTGTGCATTTGATTGTTCTTAGCTATAGATTATTTTGTTTCAATTATAGATTAATAATCATGGGATATTATGTGGTTGAAATTATGGGTATAATTAACTTTCAGTACTGAGTTCGATCAAATTATGTGGTTGAAAAAATCATTGGATGCGATTAGGGTGTTTCCATTAAGATTTTGTATTTTCGCAGATAATGTTGTAAATAAAAAAACTTCTAATATAATATTATGTGCCTTAATATTTGATGACAAAAGTTAGTGGGAGCTCTTTGACCACTCATTGAGCATAGTCTAACATAATTATTATTTATTATTTTCATTGGATTTTAATATAAACGACAATAAAATCTATGTCTAATTAAAAATGTAATATATATCCTTAAATGACAAAAAAATATAATTTTAATTAAAAAAAATTAACTTATATCCTTATATTAATTTTTATTCGACAAAAATAACCTTAACAAAAACTCTCTTTCCTCTTCCCGTCAAAGCAATTTTTCTTTTTATTTTCCCACTAAACAAACCTTATTTCTATTCACATATGGTGATAGGAAAAAAAAAATACAAAACCAATATTACCACAATTAGGTGAGGTTAATTTAATACTTATAAAATCTTAGACTCTTAAAAAAGAATATCTTGATATATTTATTTATTTATTTTCAATTACAAAAACACACATATATAGAACTCAAAAGAACAAATCCATGCACAATTATAAGTTCTAATTGAGTACTAGGGTTATTTTAATGATTTTCTTGTGATTGTCAAACATATTTCAAGTTGGTAGTTGAAATATATATATATATATATATATATACACACACTTTTCAATTTCAAAAGGTTAGTTTTGATAGTTAAAAATATTTGATCTCCTTATTGTTTTTTTATTTAATTCTTAATATAAATTTCTTAAAAGAAATATTTGTCTAAATACATCATTTTCATATATATAAGATATGTCTTTAAAAATATTCCAAATATAAATCTAATATAAATCAATGCTTTAATTGATTAGAAAATATCATTTAGTATACTAGTTTACATTGCGGATAAAATTTTGTTGAACTTCAAAAAAATCCAAAGATTTTAAGAACTAAAGGTTAAATTAGTAAATTTAAACCCGTGACCAGTATCATTAGATTGAAAGCATTCCATTTAGAAAAACTAAAAAATTAAATTCTTAACCAATTAAATATTGAAGTATGAAATTAGAAAAATAATTTCAATTATACAAAATTATCTAAAATAAAAATAACAATTAAAAGAATGAGGATTAAAATAAAAAAAATAATTTTGATTTTTAATGGAATGGTGAAATTGAAAAGAAAAATCAAATTAACAAAAAGATCCAAAGAAAAAAAAACAATAAAAAAATAATGAAGATCAAAATTAAAATGAAAAATGAAAATTTTTTTTTATTGAAGGGTAAAATTGCAAAAGAAAAATCAATTTAACAAAAGAACAAAAAAAAAAAAGAACAATCAAAAGAATAATCAAAAGAATGAGAACTACATTAAAAAAAGCAATATATAAAAAATTGGAATTTAATAATGTAATTGAAAACAAATAAAAAATTTACAAAAAAACTAAAAACAAAAATCAAAAATCAAAAGAATAGAAATCAAAATTAAAATATCAAAATATCAGGGGACAACTCTTAAACTTTACAAAGGCAGTATGATTTTTAAGGAGAGAAGAGTGAAAGTTAATAGGGAAAAACTGTTAACAATGAACTAATTGTACCTCCCTAACCACACACGTCATTTTATAAAAAAGAGGACTGAGTGACACATCTAATAACACAATATAAGATGGTTTTTGGTTGGCGAGATGCGTCGCACATGTTAGGCCTACCATTTTTCATTTTATTTTTTTTATTTTCTTTGGGATTTTTTTGCCCTTGAAATTCTTTTTACCATATTCACATATTCTTTAGCTTTAATATGATTCTTAAATACTATTATAGATTTATATTTTATTCTTAATAATATCTTTTTCAATTATTATTGTATGGTATGAAATAATAATATTAATAATAAATTGTTCATGAAAATATGAGTCAAATTATTTTTTTATTTTTAAAATTTTTAAATAAAATTTGAATATGATTTTTTTAGCTTTTAATCACACATAAAATATGAACATGCCATGTAACAATTATAAAACATATTTTTTTTAATAGAAATTTAGTTAAAAATATTGTAGCACTGCGTGGCGTACAAATTAGTTTCTAACTAATCATACTTGCTTTCTAGGAAGAAAATAGTGAGATTAGAAATTGTTACATGTAAATAAAATAAATATCTTTCCTTTTTATGTAGAAATAAATAAGTAAATGTCTTTCACCCAATGACATTGAGCACACTAAGTTCTTTTTTTATCACTATTATTTTATTTTATTTATGTGTGTTTTTTAGGTGAATATTATATAGTTAAATCATAGATTCAATTAAATAATGATGCTAATTTTGATCGGTGATTTTTTAAAGTTAGAGGTGA
>Ga0307517_10002983_pt1 | contig 26740 bp, 19 predicted proteins | sample 23_EM_MG_FD_194515 | JGI IMG/M metagenome (GOLD analysis project Ga0307517, IMG submission 194515) | Populus trichocarpa ectomycorrhiza microbial communities from riparian zone in the Pacific Northwest, United States - 23_EM | ecosystem: Host-associated > Plants > Roots > Unclassified | place... | reverse complement strand
AAATTAAATTTTCAACTATAGTTATAAAACCTGGTTCAATCTAAGATCCGAATCAAGAGTTGAGTGGATCGATTTATATCAATGTAAAATAATTTTTTTAACAAAATTGAAATGATATCATTTTAAAAATATTTTAAAATTCAAATCAAATTTTATTTGAGTTTTAATCTGGTCGATTATATCGTTAGTTAACCTATTAAATCAATTTTTATTAATTTAATATAAAATTCAATTTGAATTTAGATCTCGTGGATAAAAATGAGGCAAGTTTTAAAATAATGTGTTGAACATTTCACATTTTTAATATTGAAATTTTAATTAATGTGTAATATCTTCTTTCTCCTAAATTTTCCTGTAAACAATCAATGATGCATGGTTATATATATATATATATTTATATATATAAATTGTTGGGTTGTTAAAGAAAAAAAAAACCAAGTTAAAGAAGATGCAAGCAAATGAAAAAGACAAGCATGATGAGTAAAGCATGAATAAAACTCCAAAAAGGAGGAAAAGCACCAAAAGATTGATTGATGTAAAGGAAAAGCATGCATGGCAGAGAATCATTTGTCATCACTTGCAAAAAAAAAAAAGAAGTTCAAGAAGGCTTACAAGCGATCCCATTATGCCACGTGTCACCTTTCCTTCACGTGGCAAAAGCTGGCCCCACATGACCCCTTGTGAACCCATCCTATCAGTTCCTATATATGATACCTGTACGTCTTTAGTTCTTCTGTAGCTTGGCAACTAGCTAGGTTATGGCCTGTTACCACTCTTGATTTTCAATCTGTGCACAATGCATGTGGGTATGGATTTTGCACTGATTTAGAACGTGAATAGGGCTGTATTACCCAGAAACTCTTAAGGATTAATCTTAACATTTTACGTAAAACTACTCCAGCTTCCTTAAGCTAGTTCTTCAAAAACTTCCATTCATATGAAGTATATGTCTCAAAAACTTGTTCAAGAGAAATCTTTCGGTGGAATTTGTGTTAATTATTTTATTTCGTATTACTCTTTGTTGAAAATAATTTTCTTTCAACACCTTAGTCACTGAAAAGAAGAAAAACTTTGTTACTCAAGAGAGTGATCATCACAGATAGAGTAGCACGCTCAAATTATTTCAATCTGTAGTCATCGTTGTGATTGCTGCGAATGATCTGTGTAACGTACTATGACTAATCATGTAGAGGATCTCTTTCGATCGCCTGAAAATTGAATTATCTACAGCAATCTTTATACATACATGCATGCGTAAATATGCAAGTCTTTTCGAGTTGGTAATTGCTTGTGTGATTCTGTTAAAAACAATTCGACGGACAAGACCCAGCACTCTCATTTTCTTCCCCAACTACAACGAAAAGCTCAGGAGTTGGCCAGCACCCGGACAACAATCCCAATCCCGAAGAAGGCCATTTACTTCATACATGTATATATCTTAAAATAATATAAATTATATCTTAAAATTTTATGTAATAATTTAAGTTTTTAGATTGATATAATTCTTTAACATGATATTAGAGATTACTTACTAAATAATTACAAGTTTAAATTTTATTATTTTCTAGCACAAGATTATATGGTTTATACAAACTTCAAGTTTAGAAAATTTTAACTTAAAAAAATATTTTAAAAAATAATATAAATTATATTTTGAAAATCATCTAAGTTAATAACTTAAAATTTTGAGTTGAAATAATTATTAGATAAGAATAACCATTATCTCTCTTTTGCAAGGGAGTTTACATCAGTTTACATCACAAACTTTAGCAGAACCTTTTTGATCCAAGAACTGATTCTAACAATTAACGAAACACATTGGATCATGGAGTAGTTTAAAGAGGTAAGATTGCTTGAAATTTCACGAGGAATTAAGCATGTGGAACAGACAACAATTTCAGTTAAGAAATGCAGCCGCAATTCGGCTAGGACAGTTTGTCGTTAAGGTATAACAGTAGATACTAAATCCACCATGGAAAGGGTGGCAATGCATCAAAATATAGGAATTGTGTCATGTGGAGTTGAGATTCCGAGAAAGGATAAGGATGAAGCATGGGATAAATGGAGAGAGATTGAGAGAGTAAACTAGCTTGAATTGAAAGAAAACAAGAATCATTTGATAGGGGAAAAAAACAATTGAAAAGGGAAAAGTGCAAGTCTTGGGGCCGGTGGCAAACCAGGACCGCCTTTTGCTTTTTCTTCTCCTCTTTTTGTTCTTATATCAAAACGCCAACCAGCTCCCTCATTTTCCCTCTCCATCCAACTTGTGATCTTTGCTCTCTCAAGCTAGCTAGCTACCTTCTCTTGCATGCCTTAGGTACTGCTTCTTCTGCAAGGTCACATCTCTCTGATCTCCCTCCCTCCATCCCATATGTGTCCTGATCATGCATAATACTTTAAAATACATGCACGATCATGACATCTAAATGATCCTCAAATTTTCTTTGTTCAATTGTTTAATCAAAATTAGATTACAAGACTAACTTTTGTGTCTTACATTTGATTGCGTGCAGAGACTTGCTGTACAGTTGCTGATTATATTACTCTCCAATAAGGGCTGGTCTCATTTTTTGAGAACGAGGCTAGCTATCTTTTTTTGAGTTTCATATAGATATTTCTTGATCAAGATCAGAAGAAGTCTCAAAGGAATTAAATTAAAGAGATGGCTCCTGTTTCATTGCCTCCTGGCTTTCGTTTCCACCCTACCGACGAAGAACTCGTTGCTTACTACCTCAGAAGAAAGATCAATGCACATAGGATTGAATTAGAGATCATCCCTGAAGTTGATCTCTACAAGTGTGAGCCATGGGATTTACCAGGTATGATAATATCTCAACCCCCGAGTCCATTGATCATCACTCCTTTCCTTGCATTCTTGTGCATAAAGAAAGAAAGAAAATTCTCTAGTGCCTTATTAGCTTGCTTGCATGATCCATATTACATGAACCAAATAAAGATTGAGTGAGCAGAGGGATAAAGAATATTTGGGAGAAAAAGCAAAATATATACAGTGTTTTTATCCCTTTCTTGTATGATAGCTTTGGAACATATAACTAGTGTATATATCAATTACAATTAAAAATTTAATTCAGATTAATTTAGGTTAATCAATCATCCTTGGCTATTAATTAGACATGCAACTCTTTATTGGTTTTTGATTGCTTCAAGCCCTAATATCTGCTACTAGGGTAGACCACATGATGACAGCATTCTAGTTTAATTTGCAGGCTTTCTTGAACTTAATCGATCCTCATGTTGGATCAAAAAAACAAAAACCCTAATTATTTGGAGAATATGAGAAACAATTTTTTTTATGTTTCTTCCATCAAAATATGTTGGATTTTTTATGAAAAGAAGAAGAAGAAGGTGAATGCAAGAAGCTAAGCTAGCCGCGATGCCTTTCCAAAGGAGAGACAGAGAATGACTTCAAATACTCTTTAGGGATTCTTGTTCTTCTTCTTGTCTAACAATTATGTTTTTAAATCCATTTACATGCATTGATCATGCTTTATTGGTAAAAAATCTTAAACTTTATAATAACATAACATATATACTACAATATAACAAGAATATTTCTAGCAGTAATTAAAGGAAGTGAAGTGTACTTGGGACTACGTACAAGACATATGGTCCCTCCATCTTTAGGGTTCCTGTTGTGAACATGAAGTCCTATCAATTTACCAAATGATTTCCAAGTCAAAAAGCCCTTGAGGAAAGGAACAGATTGCATTGTCAGCGAAAGTGTGTCATGCAATGCTTTATTTGCATTCCTTCAATGGAATATGTTCTAGTCTTTGTTTCATCTGTGGATTGAAGTCATTGTTTTTTCTACCTTTTTCTTTTTTAATCTTCCATCTAGATGCCTCTATGAACAATAAAATAAATAACAAAACATATTTATATATTATATTAACATGCTTAATCATTGAAACATATTGCAGGAAAATCATTGTTGCCAAGCAAAGATCTAGAGTGGTACTTCTTTAGTCCTCGAGACCGCAAGTATCCGAATGGATCGAGGACTAATCGAGCAACTAAAGCTGGATATTGGAAGGCCACTGGCAAGGATAGAAAAGTGATCTCCCAAATGCGGGCTGTTGGCATGAAGAAAACCCTAGTTTACTACAGAGGAAGAGCTCCCCATGGTGCTAGAACAGGTTGGGTTATGCATGAATATCGCCTTGATGAGCGAGAATGCGAAATTAATACTGGCTTGCAGGTGCAACTCATATTCTCATCACCCTTATATATCTTCACACACACACACACACACACACACACACACACACATTTATATAGATGTGTTTTGGTGATAATTAAATGCATGAGTTTGTGATATGATTTGATTATAATTAAGCTTTTCCTGGTTGAACCTATGCAGGATGCATATGCACTATGTCGTGTGTCAAAAAGGACTGCAAATATCCCAAAGATTGGAGAGCATTATGATTCTACGACAAATCAAATGCCTTGTGAACATTCTTCTAGCATTGAACAATATTCTGAAAATCATGGAAGATGTGAAGAATATGAGAGTACAAATTATACTATGCATAGAAATGTAGGTAATTGCTCAACCAGCTACCGTGCCATCGGATCCCCTCTCAACATCGGTGAATCAAGAAATGGGAAATGGATACAGTCCATGGATGGATCATTTGGCATGTCAGCTCCACAATTTCCAAACTATTCAACAGTTCCTTACCCACCATCAAAGGTAAAAAATATTATCTATTGTGATTATGATAGTCATAATCTAGCAAAACCTTTAAATTTGCGGTAGATAGACCGTCGCGAAAAAAAAAAAGATGATTAAAATGGTCTGCAAAAATTAAATCTTTGATAGTATAAATAGAAATTAAATTTTTCTTACATTCATTGGTTTTGGCAGGTTGATATAGCGCTAGAGTGTGCAAGGTTGCAGCATAGGTTCACATTGCCTCCATTGGAAGTGGAGGATTTCCCTCAGTTTGGATTTACTGACATAAAAATGATGCATCAACCTTCCATGCCAGAAAGCACAAGCACTCATCAAACAGACATTTTGCAAGAAATTCTTTCGGTAGCTCATGCATCTCAAGAATTGATAAACCAATCTAGTTTTCAAGATACTTGGGGTGGAAACTATGCCACTGCTGATCATGATTTCACTTTCATGGCTGGGAAGGATGTCCAGCATAATGTGTACAGTGACATGATGATGAACTCTACAAGATGGGCTGACAAACCATGGGTTGACCCTAGTACAAGCAGCATGTCTATAGAGATGAGTGACCTAGATGAAACGTTCAAGGCAGAGAGGATGGTAGAGAACCTGAGATGGGTTGGAATGTCAAATGACGAACTAGAGAAGGTATGCAGCTTTTGATCTTTGCATAAATTAACCTAGCAACTTCTTCACTCCTAGTTGAAGAAATATGAGTACTCAATCCTTCTCCTTCCTCATTGTACAGAGTTTTACGGAGGAAACCAAGATTGTTCCAATAGAAAATATTTCAAATTTCAGGAGTAGAGAAGAGCATGGAGTTCTGGGTATTTTATTATTTTTTTTATCTCCGTGTCTTAATTCAGTCACCTCCCTTATTATTTGTTTTTATTTTTTTCTTTCTTAATGAGAAAATCGATTAATTTGCAGGAGAAAATGAACATACTGGTGACTGCATGAGATTCAATGACAGTGAGGACTTTTCACTTGGATTCATCAATGATGAGCCTAATGATGATAACTTCATAGAGGAGAGCAATATTGTGGATGATCTGGCTAGTTCACCAAGCTTTGAAGTTGTGGAGGAGATCAAAGTTAATCATGGACTTTTCGTCTCGACTCGCCAAGCAACCGAGACATTCTTCCACCAATTAGTCCCATCACAGACTGTTAAAATCTACCTGAATCCAGCAGTGGTGGCCGCAAACTTTTCCATAGAGAAAGTAGAAAATTCACAAAGGTATGACAAAAAACCATCCAAGACTACTGCAAAGGAAAACTTCACTGGAAGAAAATCATCAGCGCAGTATCCTTGGAGGTACTTATCAAGTAATGTTGTTTGTATGATTGTCATTCTCTTGATGCATTGTTTTTACTTGGGAGAAAATGTGGAAAATGGGAAATTAACGGATGACTTCATGAGAAGTGGAAGTGTAGAAGAGGAAGGTTTTTGCCCTAGCAAAAATGTCAACCCAATGAAGAAGCCTGCAGGAAAACTAATCATCAAGAGGGATGACAATGAGAAGGAAAAAGATTTGTTGGTTACCATAAGAGGTGGTGAAGGGAGTAAACTTGGTTTGTTTCTGAAGAAGCTAGGGCTGTTTCTAACCATTTCTTTTGCTCTTTGTACCATATTGGCGAACCACGCCATGGCCTCTTGACTTGATTCTTGATTTCATTAATTTACCATCTAACTATAGTTAATGTTGAGTTGGGAAGGCATAAAATTTTGCCATCTCTAACGTTGGAGTCTAATGTATTCTAATAGATAAATATACCTTTGTATTCTATACTCAAACTTATAGTAATTGAATAAATGTAATTGAATTAGATTAATAAAACTTTCATATTCTTTTGGTATCAAGTTTGATTCTAATGCATTTTCACTTCTATTTATACTTATGTAATATTCCTTTGCATGTCAAATCTGCCTCTAATGTGAAATTTGGTTTTAGTCGTATCACTTGCTTGATTTAGAGCGTGTTCGGGAGTGTAGTTGCGGTTGTTTTTTAAAGTATTTTTTTATTAAGAAATGTATTAAAATGATATTTTTTTATTTTTTAAAAATTATTTTTGATAACAACGCATCAAAATGATCTAAAAACATTAAAAAAATATTAATTTTCGAGCAAAGAAAAAAATAAAAAAATTTAATTTTTGTTTTAAAAACACTTTTGAAACACAAAAACAAACAGGATCTTAATAGTGTCTTGTTAATGTTTCGAGATTAAAAAAAAAAACAAAGATAATAGAAATAAAAAGAATATCTCTTACTCAAATATATTTTTATTTTTTCTATTTCTATTTTGAGACACTGATCAAACACAAATATCATTATCTTTTAAAAGAAAAAGAAAAGAGACTTCATCATTTCATTGCTTGATGAGGACAACTTTGTTGGTGACTCTCGTTGTTTAATGAATAAACCATACTTTAGTCTCTAAGTTTTTAGCATGATTATAACTTAGTCCTTCATGTTTGAAAATATACAAGTTAGTCCCTTGACTCGTTGATGTTGATCGTTTATCTTATTAAACCATATGTTGTTTATTTAAATTTAAATTCACAAAGAAAAAACCAATTGATATTTTAAAAAAGACAAAGAATCAAGGGACTAATTAACTTATAGGTGTTCAGACATGAAGGACTAAGTTGTAGCTGTATTAAGAAAAGAGAGACTAAAGTATAATCCATCCATGCAACCGCACATGCCGACAAGTTTGCCATCAAATTATTCACTTCCTATTTTCAACTACTTTGTCCCCCGCAACCACAAGCCCCATGCCATTCCTAAAGCTGCTAAATTAACCTTAATTTTCTCCCTGTACACATAGCCAACAATGCATTAATGTTCGATCTTAATGCTGATATATTACAAGCTAGATCAGCTGATCTGTTGTAGATAGAAAGAGGGTTTTGTTTCTTCTTCAGTATTCACCAATCACCATGTCTTCTTCTTCTAGGGTGCAAAATATCCTGTTAACGTTTTGGCTGTGTTGTCCATTTGTGGATATCTTCAAGGTGCAAATGCTGCAAGCTCCACAGTGAATGTTGGGAATATATATATAAAGTTATTAAGAATGTTGTTGATGGCAAGAGCTATCTTTTGAAACACTGTAAGATAAAAAAAATTAATTGAGTGCAAATGACAGCGAGCAGAGTGGATAAAGTTCTTGGGAGTTTCTGTAAATCTTGAGACGAGAGCCACCAAAGTCTATGATGCAGTGAGTATCAACCACATCACATCTCAGACATTATTACAGTTAGTTTATTGATTCAGGAGAACTATTTGCTTCTGCTAAATTTGATTTGAAGAGCAAATTTTCTTCTTCTTCTTTTTTTTTTCAGATCAAAGAGAATTACTTCAAATCAATAGTAGCTTGGATTCAGTATGATAATGTTAGTTTAGCATAAGACATGAACATGCATATGCTCGTGTTCCTTCAATTCAATGTTCTAGGGTTTCTTTGGTTATGTTAGGCTCAACAATTTTCAGGGCGTATGGTCTCTTACAAAGGAGACATACAAGTTGAAGGTAACAGAAGACAAATTTAAACACTGAAGTAATATATCATTTCCTGTTCTTTAATTAATGTGGATCGAATGTATTATAACTTGAAAGCAGTATGTGGAAGATGCAGGTGGAGAAAATACTGACAACTCTATCAATAAGATCACCTGCAACACCTCAAACCCTGATGGCTTGGAAGAATTGCATGCAATTCTATGTGTAAGTTCTGTTTATGGCTAAAGATTACAGAGTTATTAAACTCGACCCTAGACAGATGATTTAGCCTTTGTCCCAGAACAAGTTTTAAATAAAATCGGATGAAAGTTTATCTGATGTGAGTCAACTCGACAGATCAACATGCAACTTAAAAAACAATTAAAATAAATGTTTTGACTGCTCCATCTGAGCCTTCTGTTGCCCATCTTGATGAATCATAAATGTGAAGACTGGAATGATGGAGCAGTCTCCCAACCTCAACTGGTTTTAGCAGATCTCATTGAAGCTCTGTTTCCCACTGGAAATTATTAAAAAACATACACTAAGAACATTGCTAAGGGAACATCCTCTTCTTACACTGTAAAACATTGAAATACTGCTTACGAGTTTTCTTCTCAATATGCAGGAGAAGGGATTGTAAGCATTGATGCCAATATGCGTAACAGAGATATCTCCACTTCCTTGGAACCCACAATACTTGCTTGCTAATGACCACAACAGCACACATCAAGTCCTTTATTCTATTTGTATCAGCCATTAAATGCTTCTGATAGTCTTTCTGTATCTCAGCAAATAATGTTATTTAACTTGATTATTATGAAAGCAGAAGAGGGTTTGGAAGCTTATAAGGAAGGGATTTATCTGACCAGCGTCGCATCTCATTGTAAAAAACCACAAGCAACAGGGCAAAATGAAACGACGAAAATCAGCCTATCATATATTAAGTTAATGACAATATGTCATTGCATTTATCAGAATGCAAAGCCCTAGATTCCTATATGGAACTGTTGGTTTGGTGTGATAGAAATGAAGCTTGTGCAGGAGCATGGCTAGAAGGTGGATCACAAACTTGCAAATTGACAGAACATGGTTTAGAGTTCTAATTCACATATCCTCCTGGATTCCTGTTCCAAGATAAGTAGGATGGATCGCCAATGGGCCTGCACAAAGCATATAAATAATCTCAAAAGTTAAATATGAATATTTCCATCAAAGCATAGGAAGATTTACTGTTGTCAGCAGAGAAAAACGAGCAATTAATAAGATTTTTGAACCGTTCTCACCTTGGCCTTAACACATAAACAAGTATGAAGCACACTGCCAAGAACAAGCACAAGCCACCAACAAAGAGATACGCACTGCCCAAGAAATTATCTTTTCCACCTAAACAACTCGTGGTTGAAAGAACCAGCTTCTTTTTGCCTCCAAAACTGTAAGTATTATAATTATTCTGAATGATAACCGTAATTGTAGTGTTAGCAGGAAGGTCCCTTTCTATCTTTCCATATGGTTTTCTGAACGTTGGCAGTGCTGCAGTGCGCATCCATACAATTAGATCTACTTGTTCACTCAACTATTTCATGAAAAACCAGCAACTAGATAGATTTAGAAGGGGGAGAAGGCAAAGAACTACTTGCGGAACAAAAAAAAGGAGGAAAATCAAGTATATTTAATGGATAAACAAACTATATGACATCTAAAACCTGGAAATACTTACAGGTATGCTTGAATTGAGTTTTCCACCCCCAATCAAGCTTCCACTCTGGAAATTTTTAGGATAAACATCAGAACCAAATTTATTCTCCTGGTCACTTTTCCAAGCGATGTTCTTTTTGCTGACATCTAAAACCTCGTTTTTGACTGAAAACCTGTAGGTGTCATTGAACAAACTCCAAGCAACAAGGCCACAGGGAACAATTGGTTGTCCATTCGAAGTGACTGCTTCTGGTTCACAGGTTTCTGTAGCACTTTCACTGGCCTTGCCTCGCAACTGTGTATCACTTCGACTTTTTACATATCTGTAAACCATTTTTTCACATTTCAAATAGCAGAAGCATGTCAAACGATATCAGAACTCAAGCACAAGGTGGTAACAGCCTAAGCAGTACATTGATCACATAGGTGAAGAGCACATTCAACCACAATGAGGTTTCCACAATCGATGAAAATTTATCAGTAACTTATGAGGGAAAAGTTCATATCATAGCAAAGTAAGGAAACCCAAAATGATTCAAAATCTCTAAGTGAAACTTTAATTCAAATTCACATATTGTGCATATTAACAAAAATGGAAATGGTAATATGGGTGCAGACCAACAGATCAATCCAGACTCTCAAATGAGAATGAGCAAATAGCTAGAATGGTACAACAAATTATTTATAAGTACAACATCACTTGCAATGCAGCCTACATAACCAAAGTTGAATTGTCAACTCCAAATTTGACCTTAGTAGTGATTTTTCCACTTCCCTTTCCATGCTGACAAATGTGAATCTGGGTTCTGGGATATGTCCAAAGAAAATTTTCCATGAGGATTTGCATAATTGCAAGTTTCACCAAATTGAGGAGTGAAAACCATCTAATTTTATAGAGAATGGGGAATGAAATATCAAGCAGCTAAAAATATCACCAAAGAGTTCTGTATTACTAGCAGACCATATCATCAACTGAGCTAAATTCAAATTTCACAACCCGTAAACAGCATAAGTGTAATTTGCAAGGAAAGGAAATGCATGAATAATTTGTAAATTCCATGCGCAAGCTCAGGAACAGACAAGAAAATATGGAGAAAGCATACAGCTGACAACATCAGTTACGTTTTTGTATTTTATTATGTTTTCTAAGTTGAGCAACAATTGAAACACTTTTGCTCTTTCAAACTCTCAATTCCATCATCTGATGTGACAATCCACACATTTAACAGATTTGTCTCTATTTTTTTTCCATTCCTCTGATAAGTCAAACCTCCATAGTAGCACAGAAGGTAAGAATGGGAGAAATTGAAGACCACAGAAGGTAGTTGTTCTTCAATTAAACGCCTTGGTGATCTCAAGAATAACAACACGCTTACCATATAGCCATGATTAGATGGATAAGTATAATCATGATGAAGTCCCTCTTTTCAAGGTGTCATAAGCCTGTACCACTTTTGAAGGTCTTACAGGTCAAAGCAACCTTAGAAGAGAAGCTTTCATACTAAAAAATAACTCAAAATAAGTGTATTTAGCAGGTGTAACGTCAGATTTTCTGAGAACAACAACTTGCATGGAGGAAAATGACATTTATAAATCTAATCCCTTAATGAATAAGAAAAGTTATTACCCTATGAAGAAACATAAAAGGCACACAACCATAAATATATATCTTCTACTTACCGGCGATGGTTTTGGTAATAGTTATCAAGCTCGTAATAGATGAAAACAGGACTTTTCATATGCTTTGGAACCTGAAAAGGTCTTTAGTTAAGGCATCTTGAAAAAAAATGAAAACACAGCTTGGATTGAAAGAAGGAAGATGGAAATAAAAGGGAGAATTTCAAATTTCTTTAAGAACATCAAGTAAGGAAATTGGACTAACATTGAAGGTCCTAGTGCACGTCTTGTTTGTTTCGCTGGCTTGTATGTAATGTAGGCTGTTATTTCTATAAGCAGGAGGAATGCAATCTATGTCATATCGTTCCACAATTTCCACCAACTAGATATTGCAAGATGGGGAACAAACAGAGCTTCATGTTAGTGCCATCTAATAAACAAGGCAATTAGCAACGAAATCAAACAAGATTAAATTAGACATACATGTTCTGATGCAAACAAGGAAGCAAGGCCTATAGGGATAAACACAACTCCAATAACAATGAATGATGAAATGACCTGAAAACAATCAAGAGGTACGAGTAGTTAAAAAACAAAGAACAGTAATAAACTAAAGCAGCAGAAGACAACAGAAATCAACAGTAAAATATTCTAGGCCATACCCATCCTGGTGTTAAAATAGGTTTACACGCAGAAAGCTCTTGCTGTGTGAATCTAGAATCTGCATCCACCAAGAACAAACAAAAATCAGTCCAAAGATTTTCACTCAGAATCACAGGCCATGATTTGATTTTGCAAAATCCAGCACCCACACGGAAATTGAAACAGCAGCATTTCAACAGGTGTAAGCATCAGATGCGCCGGATAAAAATGCAATGCAGGTAAATATACACGTAAAGAACCAACATTTTAATAAAAACCATTTATTGTTTACCAAAAAATAAACTAATCCACAGATTTCCAATAAAAAACACAATCACAACCTCTATAATTCAATAAGAACCCAACAAAAGCAATCACCTTTACAAAAACAAGCAAAAACCCATTTCAAGAAAATTAAAAAGATCAAGACTTTCCCAATTACCAACAAGATTTAACATAAAGGGTAGTGATAATTCAAATCAAATCAATAAAAAAACCACAAAAATCATAAATTGGAACATATTGGATTTCAAAAATAGAAGAAAAGAAAGATCGATTTTCATACATTTGGGTTTATTGTTCTTGGTAGAAACAGCAGCAGAAGAATCATCCTTGCCTCCACCACCAAAGCTTGTTGCTCCTTTCATATTTTTTTTTTTGTTTTTTATTCTCACATCAAACCAAGCCTCAATATAAAAATAAAATATCAGTTAATTTTGATGGTCAAAAAAGAAAGCAAAAGGACACCTAATTTATCTTCTTCTTTTTTTCAATTAAGGTGATTAAAGGTTTTTAAATTTTACCTTTTTGAGGTTATTTTATCTGTCTCTTTGCTTTTTATTGGTAAGAAAATAAATAAAAATAGAAAAATAAATCAGCCTAAAAAAACAGAGACATATATTCAGGAATGAGATGATTGAAGTTTGGTGGCATGAATAGAACAACGGTTGGATGATTTTTTGGATCGACAGAATGTTCATACTTGAGAATAGTTTGGAAGAAACAAAGCCAAAAACAGACTTAGATTCAAAGCCATTGAGACTAAGAGTCCATCCATAGATGTCCTCCTGCAATTTATTTATCAGGGATTGCAAATGTTCTTATTGAATTATAAAACGTATTTTTTTTTTTACCAAATTGAAAAAATATACCTAAATTAAATGCACAAAAACTTGTACAAAAAACTTTTAAAGGTAAACTAAAATTAAAAAAAAAAACAAATGTTATTTAATACAAAAAAAAAACCTCAAATTGAAATCATACCCGTAATTTTTATGTTTTTTAAAGAATAAATCATATTCATGTTGTTGAGAGAAAAAACCAACTTGTTTTTAGTTTTTTAAAACATTTATTTGCCGGTACTTTTCGAAACCCCAAAAATCCCAAAACCCCAAAACCATCTCCATCAGTATACCAGTCACTTCACCAAATCTCTCAACACTGAGAGAGAAAACCCAAAATGGCATCGCCACCGCAGCCACCTCCGATGACAAACGCGTTTGCATTGACACCACACAAAGTCTCAGTTTGTTTACTTCTTCAAACCTACGCATTACCTGCTCAAACAACACCACCGTTCCCTTTCTCCTCCGTCTCTCAACACAACCGTCTTGGGCTCTACTTATTAGCCCTCACAAAAGTTAGTACTGTTGCGAAAGTCATTTTTTTTTAGAGAGAGTCTTAAGGCAGTGTTTGTTTCGCTTATTATTGGAAGTCCAATTTTGATTAACAATTGTTTTTTAATTGTATTGGATTTGAATTTAGAGATGTAATGAATAATGGATTCCATTTAGAATTTTTAATTTCTCGTTTTTGAAGGAAAAATGTTTGTTGTTGTTGTTGTTGTTGTATTTTAAATTCTGGAAAGAACCAAACATGTCCTTAAGTGATTAAGCTTTTTAATTGTGGATTTCTTTTTATAAAATTTGAATCTTTTGATGATTTTGAGTAACGGGTTCTGTTCAGAAACTTTAATTTCTCGTTTTTTAAAGGAAAATAAAAGATTATTTTGTATTTTCAGTTTTTAAGCGAGCCAAACATGGCCTTAAGTGCAAAAGAATAAAATTTTGATTTTTTGATAAATGTGTGGATTTGATGTTGCAGTCTTATGATGATATATTGGAGCCAAAGCTAGAGGAGTTGTTGAATCAATTGAAGGAAATCAGTGGGTCATTGGGGCATTGGTTGATAGATCATTTGACAAGCAGGTTATCATCTTTATCAGCGCCGGATGATTTATTTAGCTTCTTTACTGAAATGAGAGGTTAGTTTCTGGTCCTTTTTAATACCCTTTTGCTTAATTCTTTTTGTTGGGTTTTATGTGTTTGTGTTAAATTAGTTGGGAGTTTTCGTGTTGTGGTGTCAGGGATACTTGGAGGATTGGATTCAGTTGTTATGGAAGATAATCAAGTTATTTTGGACCCAAATAGCAATCTGGGATTGTTTCTCCGTCGTTGCATTCTCACATTTAATCTCTTATCGTTTGAGGTATTGCTGTATTCTTGCTCGTGGTCATAACTGTTCATTTGTTTAGTGTTCCATCATGCTTGATATGATCATTGTTTTCCTCTAAATGAAATGGAGAAGGCAGAAAGGCAGAAACTTGATTTTGAATAAGAAGTGAAATTGAATGATTTGATGCTTTCTTTTTATTGTTTGCATGACTAGGTGTTTATGATTAAAAAATGTAATGCAGGGTTTGTGCCATCTTTTGACAAATATTGGGAGTTATTGTAAAGAAGCCATGTCAAGCTGCATGCCATATGAGACACAGCTTTTAGACGAGTCCAGTAATGATTTGGAGACATTATCAGAATATGAGAACATGGACTTGGAGAATTTCATGTTCGGAAAAGTTAATGAAGAAATTGAAGCAAGGAAACAGGCCAGTGAAAGAGTTCCTTTTCACCTTCACGGGCCTAAAGCACTTTCTGGATTGGTTGAAGGTATAATAATTATCTGTTATCTACTTGTGCTGGCATGCACACTTGAAGATTGAGCACTTTTCACGAAATATTATGATGGTTTTTTCTCCTCCTTTAATATCTGGCTATGGGTAGTTTAACCCAACAGATCTTTTTGTTACTTAACTTTTGTAGTGTTCCACAAAAATTCACTAAGTGATTTGTGAATTTATAATGCATGCAAACACTGTGGATCTAAAACTATGTCCAAATTTCTGAGTATTCCTCAGTTTATTAATGTGATGAAGATATTACCATCAGATTTTGAGAATGATAAATCAAAACTTGCAGATATAGAGGTTGTTGCAGATCCAAGTTCCAAACATGGTGACAAATGTGGAGAAACTAGTGCATATGTACATCCTCCAGGAAATGAATTGAGAGATGTTGATCCCTATGGGGAGATATTCCTAAGAACAAACTGGCAGGTACAAGGTTACTTAATGGAGCAAGCAGATGCAATTGAAAAGTAAGTGTCACAACCAACTGCTATTAATGTACTGTTTCTTCACTGTTTAAATTGCAGTTTAGTTTGAAACTGATAAATTAATATCCTGTTTTTTTCTGGTTGCAGGCATGACAGTTCTTTCTCTTTAAACTCTTTTGAGCTTGTTTTAAGGCAGATTAAAAAATTGGCACCTGAGCTACATCGTGTAAGTTAGCATGTTTATTTATATTGGTGAGCCTATTATATGTATATTCATTTGTTTTGTAATCATTTTTTATGGATGCGCTTGATCCAGGTTCACTTCTTACGATATTTGAACAGCCTGTATCATGATGATTATTTTGCCGCTTTGGATAATCTTCATCGCTACTTTGATTATAGGTAACAAAAAGATTCAGCTGTCTATATAACTCCGAAGTGCCAGAATTTAAATGTTCATTGGAACTTATATAATTTATCTGTTTTTAATCGAGGTCTCCGCTTGGAAATTCCAGCGGCATCATGGTGTCTGCAAAAAGTTCCATTTGTTAATCAGTAGCCCCCTTTTTTTCTCCTCATGTTTTCACACTAGTTAAATATAGAGTCAAAATGCTCATATCCTCATCTGGAGAACTTGTGGGTACAGGAATCTCTTTTTTTGTATCTTTCCCATTTAATCTATTGCCGCAACTTGCTCTATGTTAATGCTTGAATATTTAAATTTCTTATTTTAGGGGGAAGTAACTTCTTGCAGCTAGCAATTTCATGGAGTCTCTCCAGAAAAACTCAGGATCTTCTATTGGTTTTTCAAATCCATAGTTTTGATTTTCTTTGAGAGTTAATACTTTGATGTGGGCTCCAGAGGGGTCCCCTCATACTTGGACCCCAAGTCAATTGTACCTGGACAGCCAATACGCCATCTCAGTTTCGTTTGGATGATGATACTTTGAGAGTTAATATTATGGATTTTTGATAGGTTTGGGGGCCTTACAAGGCCGATCTCCTGATACATGTTATGCCTTGTGATAGATGGGAGAAGCAAAGTTATCTATTAACTAGGGATATGTAGAACGTGATATTACTTAAGTGTACACTCGGTTTCTCTAAGTGGGGTGAAGGTTTTGTTCTTACTGCATTTGGCGGGTTTTGGGAGGAGGAAGCATTGTTAAATTCTCTGTAGATGTTTTATGTTTGTATTTGTTTGGTGATAGCCACCGGAGTAATGTTGAGGATTTTCAAGGATCTCTATTTTAGCAAGGCAAGTTTTGTTGGACGGGGTCACTTTCTTCTCTTCCTTTTGGTGCATTGAGTTGTGGGCCTTTCCAGGTGTTTTTCCTTAAACATGTTCTCATGAGCAGAGAATCAATTTGCCTTAATTTGAATGGAATTGAATGACTAATGGTAAACAAAATGTTGGAGTCAATACCTTCAATGCGTGATTTCTTGTTCTTTTTAGTAACACAATAATACCTTCAATACCTTCAATGCGTGATTTCTTGTTCTTTTTAGTAACACAATAAAACCCAACATTTCATCAGATTTCTCTCATTCTTTTTTTTTTCTTTTCCTCAAAGGTTATTCTTTAGGCTGGACTGATTGGTCATTGCTGTTGCTTATGAAAACCAAAATATGTTGAAGAAAATTCAATTTTGTGTAGGCCAAGTGCAAGTTATCAAACTTCATTTCACCTTGACAATCACCACTTGGAATAGATGGTATCTTTGAATTAGTTATATAATTGACACCATCTGTAATCTTTTTCCTATCTCAAATGAACTTATTTTATACTTTGGGTAAGAAAGTGGCCTTATTTTACCAATGTTGTCACCAAAGTGCAGGGGCCGAGGGATTTGATTCAGCTCCATCTTCTTCTGGGTCCAATAGCTCTGGAAGATATGAGATTGGTCTGATATATTTGGGGATGATGCATTTACACTTTGGGCATCCTAAGCAAGCTTTGCAAGTAAGCATGAGAAAAATCTCTCTTAAGAAAAACTAGTAATTATTGTACTAGTTTTGCCTAATTCTTACTGACTGAAAACTTAACAAGTTGGATCTCTGCAAGCTCACCAAAAGTTTTTGGTTCAGAACTTGATTTTGAGCTAAAGCTTCAATTATGCTACCTTGCCAAATCTCAGGGAATTATTGGGTGGTCAGGGATACTTGAGCTTGCTTCATTTGAGTCCAATTAGGGGCATGTGAAATGTTCTACTTTTCATGTTTGTGATTGTTTCCATTCAGTAATTGTTTTGCTTGTACTTTCAGGTTTTAACTGAAGCAGTTCGTTTTTCTCAACAGGTAATCTCCTTATTTAGTGTTTTTTCACACTTCTCAAATCATGATTTCTTATATTCATGCACATGTATGTACTTTTCTGAAAGCTATTTCTGCATTTTGAGGAATATTTCTTTTTTGTGGTTCTTTGGACAGGCATCTAGTTGGGGTGATGCTTGAGCTTGAATTGAATGATTTATTTAAGCTACCAAAATTTAAAATGCTTACCTGAATTTTAAAATGCATTACAACAAGGGTTGCCTATCATCCTCTGCACGAATTTGCATAGAAAAATATAGAAACTTGAGAAGATATTAACCTGCTCCTGGGTCTGTGTATTTTCAAACCCTACTACCTTAGCCTTCTTAATATTCCTGGATCTCTAAGATAGGGCATAGTGAGTGTTTTGAGTATTTTACCAAACTGCTTTTTGAAAAAAAAAATCAAGAAATGACTCCCTTCTATTTTCAAAACAAAGCCACAATCAGCCTTCCAAATCATGTATTTAAACAAGCACTGTGGACATAACAAATCATATCAAAATGGTTTTCCAACTCGATAGGCTCAATCTCAGTGCTGTCTCCTAGTCTCTTGGTTAAACATAACACATAAATTTAAGGAGATGTGGAATGAATTTTTGTTGTTATAGTTCTTTTTGTTGCAACACAATTTTAGAGGCTTTGCCGGACACTGTAGTGCTGTATCTATTCTTAATTCTAATTATTGTTTGTATGATGATGGCTGATTATTGTTGCAGCAAAGTAATGAGAGTTGTCTTGCGTACACTTTAGCAGCTATATGCAATGTATTGTCTGAATTTGGTTGCTCAAGCTCAGCAGGAGTACTTGGAACTTCTTTCTCACCTATAACCAGCATGGACACTTCATTGTCTGTTGGGCAACAATTGTTTGTTCTCTTGAGGGAGTCTCTGAAGAGAGCAGAAAGTTTAAAGTTGAAACGATTGGTTGCTTCCAATCATCTTGCTCTGGCCAAATTTGATTTACTGGTGAGACTGGGAATCACTAGAGTTTCATCTTAGCAGCCTATTACTATTATTTTCTTTTCTTGAAGAGTACTGTAGTATATTACGAATGTGTTTAGGCCAGTGTTCTTGTGATAGTTTATTGTTTGTTAAATATGTAGTTTATTGTTCAATATGAAACAGTGGGTCAGTTCTAGAATCTTCTGTTTCTTTACCTGTGTCTTCCTACCTTTATCAGTGAGTTAAAAACCCGGTAAGAGGAGAAAGTGGGCTCACAAATTCTACACAGACATTTATTACCAAACCTATGTTGTTTCCAGTAGTTTGTTACTATGTTGTGCAAATAAGAAATATTTCAGTGAACAAGGTGGCTGCTGTTCGCTTGCTTTTGTAGTGAGTAGACATGCAAACTAGCATAAAAAACACAGAAAAGAAGCACATATGAAGTTCCTTTTAAATACTGTTTTTGCAATACACTTGCTTGGGACTTATACTGGAGAGTGGGTCAGTCTAGTGCTGATGCATTTGGCTTGTTTTAGAGATTTAAAGGTTGTTTCAATGTTGTGTTTAAACCTATGAGTTGCTAGTCTTATTGTGAAAAGAATGTTTGCATTTTTTTGTGGTAATATTCTGCTCCCAAAACCAAGCAGTATAATGTCTTTGAGGATCCAATTTGTTCTGGTTCTGTGGAAACAATTCATGGGGAGGGCTATATCGTGGACACTGTTAGTTTGTTCCCAAAGTTTGAAGTCACAAATAATATGCAGAAAGAGTGACGATATTAAGTATTAAATTACATGTTGGTAGAGTTAGTAGGCATAGAATTTGACCAGAGATAAATAAATGTCTCTGAGAATCCAATTTGTTCTTGTTCTGTTGAAATATTACCACACAATGCTACCAAATGCTGGTTTGGTTCAAATTTTGAACTTAGACGTGTTCTGTTGAATATGTTCTGGTTTTGTTTATTGGCTAAATTGTACCAGACCCTTGAACTATTGGTCAAAGTACCATTAGTCCCTGGACCAAAAATTCCATGCTAGTAGTCCCTGTAATTGTTTGATTCAATGTAGTCTGCGATTAGTGAAAATTAGGTTTTCGTTCAAATTATTACTGGTTTTATCAAATTTTATTTCAATTTTATTAAAAGAAATATGTAAATATATATTAGGATATTTTTTTAATGAGGTCATGTGACTTTCACATGCCAATTCCATTATAATTTGGATGGAAACCTAATTTTCACTAACACAGACTAAATTGAATCAAATGATTAGTTCAGGGACTACCAGTGCAAACTTTTCACTCCAGGGACTGATGTACTTTGACCAATAGTTCAGGGGGGTCTTGTACAATTAGCCTTGTTTATTTGAATCCATCGCATATTTTAGTTAAATGTTGATTCAGCAGTTGGAGACTTGTGTAAAAGTTCTTTGACCTTTATACTGTCACAAGCTACTTATTTCAGTTATATTTTGATTTGCAGCATGTGCAAAGACCTCTGCTGTCATTTGGTCCCAAAGCTTCCATGAAGCTGAGAACATTTCCAATCAATGTTTGCAAGGTATTTGGTGCCTTTGGTGATTCTATTTACAGTTTTTCTAAATCTTGTAACATGCAGAATTAGTATTTTATGAAAACCCTTTCCGTTTCCTATTTCCTTGTTGCAGGAATTAAGATTATGTTCTCATTTGATTAGCGAATTTGGCTCTGAAAGCTCCACAATGACAACTGATGGTGTTTTTAGTACAACATGGCTCAACAATCTTCCAAAGTCAATGGATTCACCATTGTTGCCCCAAGAGAATGCACATCGAAACAATTGTGATGCACACCGATTCTTTACGCAACTCAGCTCAGTTCCCAAATCTGTTTTGCAATTATTAGGTTCTTCATACATAATGCGCTCCACTGCTTGGGAGATGTATGGCAGGTGAATTAATGAGGACCCTTCAATATTACTTGTCACCTTTTTGTGCATGACTTTTACCTTTTGGTAAAATTTGCCTGCTTATTTCCTTTGAAAAAAACTTTGAACGTGTGATGCATGAACTTGTCTGCCTTTTCTTTCTAATTTATGGATCTGGATATGATACAGATATTAAGGGTACTTTCTTTGTCTGTGCATAAGTGTTATGTGTATATGCATGTCTTCATATGTGTGCGTATGTTGGATAGTTTGGGACTTCTTCATTCCATTATCATAGCATTCACATTTTATTCAACCCATTTGTTACCTGACCTGCATAGCTCTTCTGATGTCTTGAGCAGCATAGAGTAGTCCACTTTTGATTGGGTGGAGGTGAAGCTTCCAATGAAAAATCCTCAGTCTATTTTTCATATGATTGCCCTTTTGGTTGATGTTGACATTTTTAAATCTTCTTCTCTCTTTTTCTATTTTTCCAGGGATTTATTTTCTTAATTTATTTAGACTTTGAAGCTAGGACTCAGGAAGCGGAACTATATTCATGTTGTTAATAACTTATTTTTTCTGCTTTTTAAGTTTTTCTTTCGATGCTCTGTTGCCTTGTAACTTAAAGAAGATTATAATTAGACATTAAAAGAATGTGACAGTAGAAACTGAGAGATGAAATTTACTAGTCTAGATTTCCATTCCTAGTCACACTTGCATTATGCTCTTTTGAGCACTCCTTTCAAAGATTTAACAAAAGCTCTCTCTTAATAAGGGCAGCTTCAATGTGTTCTTGTTTAGTGCAATCTTACATGCTTGTATTACTTTTGTTGGTTTGTTTGAGAATTATTGGACTCTTAATTGGATGTCTTATATTGTGAAAAGCATTTTTTTCTCTTATTGCTTCTAAGTGTCTTGTTTGATTGCTCATGTTTCTTTTTCCTTTTTTAAAGTGCTCCTCTTGCTCGAATAAATTCGCTGGTTTATGCCACTTGCTTTGCTGATGCTTCAAGGTAAACTTTAGCTGAAGTATCAGAAGATTTGTTCATGTGTTGCTATTATTCACTATTCACTATTCCTTTCTTATTCTTGTATTGTGTTGGTTGTTTTAAGTTCATCTGATGCAGCTTCAGTACATGCAAAGCTCATCCAGCATTTAGCAGTATTTCGAGGATACAAAGGTCAGATTGAATGCTTGAACATCTTCCTATTAGCTTCACAGTATGTTCTTAATGCATGTCTGAAACACCATGGGGTTCTTTTATAAGCTTTTAGATTTCAATACATGAACCAGTCACTATTCAGAAGCAGTTGAAAGTTTTTGAAATTATCTTATATTTGGCAATTGAATCAAATTCCCAAATTTGTATTTTGCCACCAGGCTGCTTTTTGCTTCTGGCTTGGGAGAAGGGGTTGTAAAGAGCTGACAAGTTGCAGTCTCTTTGTAAACATTCTCCCTCTGACAGCGTAGCAAAATCTTCCTTCAAAAAGGAAATAATGAGTGTAAATAGGCATATTTCATTTTTGTTTGTATTGGTAAATTTGCATAAACTTGTAGTTTTGAAAGAAAAAAAAGGTTATACAGCGTAGAAAGTCTTTTTCTTCTCCATAATTCAGCATTTTGTTACATGCTCTTACACGTTCACATTCAAACTCATATGTTAACTATTCAAAAACATATATGCTTGTGCTCAAAATTGTATGTTTACCATTCTTCCTTGACCCATTGTTTTACTTATTCTGTTTTTCCTTCTCTCTACCACCAGAGGCCTTTGCTGCTCTTAAAGTAGCTGAAGAGAAGTTCTTAACTGTCTCAAAATCTGTAATTTTGCTACTAAAACTGCAGCTACTCCATGAGTGTGCTTTGCATCGGTGAGGCTACTGACTATAGTATTATACATCTCTTTGATGTATATTAAAATGTTTTGAATTAGAACTTCCTCTTCAACTAAGGTAAAATTACTTTGGTATTCAGAGGAAATCTGAAGCTAGCACAACAAGTATGTGATGAACTTGGAGTTCTGGCATCATCTGTCAGTGGTGTGGACAAAGATCTGAAGACTGAAGCAAGCCTTCGCCATGCTCGCACATTGCTTGCAGCAAATCAATTCAGCCAGGTATACATATTTTGACATGTAATGTCTTCTACTTGATTTACTTAAATTTTAATGAAATAACATTGAGGGTTACTGTTTCATGTTGATGGAAATGAGTAATAGTCTTTACCCTGCATGGATTCTTTAGAAGCTAATTCCTGGAAGGGGCAGGATGGCATAATTTACTACATTTCATGAATTGCTAATTTACTGCAAATTCAATGTTGAACACACGCACACATGTATGTTATTATGATTATTAGAGCTTAATAAGAATCACGTGCAAACTCTGTGGGTGCTCAGCTTCCCAGAGAATTAGATTTGCATGCTTTATTGTAAAAGCCAACTGCTGGAGAGGGAGAGAGAGTATTTGGAAGGTAGGTCTAGGTAAAGTGACCACCTAATGTCCCAGTTTTATTCAAAGTTTCTGAATCCACAAAGAAATAGGGTTCTTAATCCACAAGAACTGAGAAAGAAGAGGCAAATCTGCCTCTCGCATCCATACACTGCTTTCAAATATAACGCACAAGTGCACTTTTATAGGCACTCAAAAGCCTGGAAGAGTACCAACTAAAATAGGAAATATAATATTTTAAAATAACAACTCTTAATTATTGCAAATATCACTATAAGAAAACTTCCTAAATTACAAAAATACTACAGACCTATAAATTACAAATATCTTGAAAGTTGATCTTCTTGTACCTCGTCAGCTATTGGTGTTGGTAAGTGACAGCAATGGTGACAATCATGAAGGTTATGGTGTTGATGCATATATGATAGTTGTGATGGCAAAGAAGGGTGGTGGTGTTATTGATGCTAGAGTTGTTGATGATGGTCAGGGGTGATGGTATTGGTTGTGGGGTGGCAATGGTAATAGTATTGGTGATGATAGGAATGAGTGATGGTGGCATTAATATTGATAGCTAACCAAGTTTTATAAACTTTGCGAAGTGGAGACTCCTGCTTCAATACAGAAACCAACAGCTAAATGAGAACAGTATCTGATTAAACTCGTAATTGAACATGGAAATGCCTACTAATCACAGCACCAATTGAACAAAATTTAGAAGTCTCCTGGATATCTTTTTCATTTGTACCCTGTAGAGTGCTAGAGCCAAGAAAACTAAATCAATCCCAATAATCAGTCCACCATAGCCATGTGTGTATGCTGGAGTCTATTGGTTTCTGGGTTAAGTGTTGTATTAATGGACGGTCCTGTAAAAGCTGAATCAAATGAAGTTTTATGGTGGTAGAGCTGGTACAGAAAGTAGAAAATGAGGCTGTAAACTAAACAACAAGCACGAGGCAATAACCAAAAGATTATTCCCTTTTTGCAAGTCGGTACTGCATCTTCCCTTCCTGGATGTCTCACTATTCATTCCCCAAACTGTTTAATTGTTTTTCCATGGCTTTAGGTTCAGTAATATTCCTTTCCTTTCTGATATGTCAGTCTTTTGCAGGCTGCCGCTGTTGCACATTCTCTCTTTTGCATGTGTTACAAATTCAATATGCAGGTTCAGAATGCCACTGTTCTTCTTTTGCTGGCAGAAATTCACAAGGTACAATGACAGATTTGACAAGTGTTGATAGATTTAGCTTCCTTTGAAGTGACCTATCTTGTTATTTCAAGATGTTGGAAAACTTTTGTACGATGCTATTGTTAAACTTGGTTTTCTATTCCTCTCCTAAATGAATAGGGGAAAAGGGGCAAAATACAGCCCATTAGCTTGCCCGAAGATGAAATGGAAATATTAGACAGAGGACTTGCACATGGTGACCTCTGATTACCCTGAAGGGCCATTGAATTTCTTGACACTAACTTGGTCAATCTTGCAGTGCTTTCTTTATTTCCCCTGACATCGATGCATTTGGATATATTTTATCATTTGAATGTATGTCCGTAGGTATTCTTTTGATGAGCAGGTAAACTCATTGTATCCATTAAAGCACTATTATGTGGTTAGTTTGCATAATAAATCTGGATGGATGAATTTAGCCCTTATAGGGGCTATCCGTCATGTGGTAGTGTAGTGAATTCTCTTTGGAATATTTATATGTCGAAGTGCAGAAATGATATAAAACTTCTTTTACGTGTCATCAGAAATCAGGCAATGCTGTTTTAGGCCTTCCTTATGCATTAGCAAGCCTCTCATTTTGCCAGTCATTTAATTTGGATCTACTCAAGGCATCAGCCACTCTTACCTTGGCTGAGTTGTGGCTCTCATTAGGATCAAATCATGCAAAGAGGGCTCTGACCCTTATACATGGGGCTCTACCCATGATTCTTGGTCATGGAGGGTTGGAGCTCCAAGCGAGGGCTCAGATCACTGAAGCAAAATGCTATTTATCTGATCCAAGCTATTCAGGTTCCACTCTCTCATCTCCATTTCTTTTTCCCTAGGGGAAGGGGGGCTCATTGTTGGGTTAAACATATTTTTTTTAAAAAAAATTCCAAAATAACTTTCTTTTTTGTTGAATTTTCTCAGTTTTTGAAGATTCTGAGGTTGTGTTAGATCTTTTGAGGCAAGCTTCTGATGAGCTTCAAGTGTTGGAGGTTTGTAGATGTCTGAATATAAGTATTTGAATATCAAATATAGGAGTTTCTTTTGTCCAAATTCTGAGAAAGATTAGATGTTTTTTTCTTCGGCAATCAAAGATTAGTTCTTTGGTTCCGTATTATTTCAGTATTTGCAATATTACATATCACCTATTCTGCAACTTCTCTAAACACAGGATATTGTTGGAGCGTTTTTCTGCTCAGTCTTCCTTTTCCTTTTCTACTTGTAAAATTTAACATTTTCACACATGTTTATTAACCTAAATTTTCCAGAACATAGCAACAACGCCGGCTCTTTCTTTAGGGTTTCATTATTATAATTGATGGTGTTGCTTTTGTTGGACAGTATCATGAGTTGGCTGCGGAAGCTTTCTATTTGATGGCCCATGTATTTGACAAACTTGGGCAACTTGAGAGGAGAGAAGAAGCTGCAGCTTCATTCAAGGAACACATGATGGCTCTAGAGAATCCTCAGGATGAGGATGATCCTTTACTGAACATGTTGTGAAGAAAATTACAGTTGTATTTCATGCAAGTTGAATCCTGATTATTTTAACAACAGTAGCTTTTACTTACTATGTTTTCCACCATGTAACATTTCTCTGTTGAGAACTTGAGATGCGTATATGAGAATTAAGATGCGTACCTTGATTCATAATTTGTGTCCATTAAGAGGGTGTATTATTCCTGAGCTTACATTATAGAAGTGTGCGAAGAGAATTTTTGAGTGCTATTATGTGCTAGATCAGTTACCAAATTTCACACTTCAAATCTTCATTATTATAAAATTGAAAACTCTCGACAGTTTATTACAGTACACAGCCAATTTTTTTATTTTCAGTGATCATACACACTGAAGTTGAATTCAGAAAGTAGTAGATAAAAAAACATTATGGATAAACATATTAAGTAACGTCAGGTGGCACAGGATGATTGCTGTCCTGATCCATGCTTCCTGATTACAGCTTAAGCTCCAAACAACCTGGATGTAGGGTGAAAATGGTATGAGTTCCTTTACTGCGGGATCCAAACAAATTTGCTATTCAGGTTTGTAGTCGTGCCTCTGCAATCACGACTGAGCTCGTCTTGTACTGCACGATTCAAAATCTGCAAGTTAGCTTGCATGTAATGTAAGAAAAGTGAAAAAAGAAATTGCATCAAAGAAATTGTCCAGAAAAGAATTGGTACTTTTGGAGGATCAACTTCCTTGCTTTGCTGGCTTTTGAGCTTCTTCAGTTGGGATAGGCACATTCATTGCCTAGAAGTGTTACATGAGGGGCATGTGAAAATTTTCAGGAGTCCTGTTATTGTTGATTGTAAAGCTGCAAGTAGAAAGTAGAGAGTGCGTACCAATCTCCT
>Ga0307517_10002982_pt1 | contig 26740 bp, 16 predicted proteins | sample 23_EM_MG_FD_194515 | JGI IMG/M metagenome (GOLD analysis project Ga0307517, IMG submission 194515) | Populus trichocarpa ectomycorrhiza microbial communities from riparian zone in the Pacific Northwest, United States - 23_EM | ecosystem: Host-associated > Plants > Roots > Unclassified | place... | reverse complement strand
GCTTAGCGTTTTGCACGGTCGGCAACCCTTTTTCCTCGTCAACACGCGGTCGCTAGTCTCGGGCTATCGGTGAAGTAGTTGCCCTGGTGGCCCTGCTCTCTGGTATTGCACTCTCTCCTGAGTTGCTAGGTCGGTACGGTCGGCATTCGAAAAATCGTGACCCTGTTTCGGTCCTCCGCGTTCGTACTTCTCGGTCTTTGGCGAGCCCTCCCTCTCCCGCTTCCCACGCGTTAGATCCGCTTGCACCGTACTGCTACGCACTCTTTAGCTGGCACCTTATCTGCCCCCTCGGCTGGCACCCTACTGCGCCTCACGATAGCTGGCACCTCCACTGCTGAGTGGCTCTCATCGCCGGGTGACTCACCTCGTCCTCCTCCCGCTCCCGCGATTTACTCTATGGTCGCAAACCTCGCGACTAGGTTACGCTGTGTCATGGTATAGCACTACCTCCTTGGCCCATGCTAAAGTCCGAAAGCGTCGCCGACGTAACGGGCACTCCACCCGTGTCGAACGCCTTCCCCGCAGCCGCCCTGGCTAGGGGTTATTGTTCAGGCATACGGCAATAGTAGTTTATCTCTCCTCTCCGTCGGCACTTGGTACCGTAAGATTCTTTTCTTTTGTTTTGGTGGGCCCACCGAAGGGTTTGTGTCTTTCCTTGGTTTCGTTCCTATTCATGTCTTTCCTTACGTGTCTGGAGGAAGGTATTGCTCCGTCTTGCGTTCGTCTTAGGTGCTGCTTGGGGGGAGGGTGTACTCTGAGTTCGAGGGATTGGATTTTTCCCATGAGGGGGTGAAGCGGGCGGTTGTTGGGATTACGGTTTTGTTCACGCCATAGCTAGCGCTCCACGCGGTTTCTTGTACCTTAACAACGAATACATTATTAAAAAAAAAAAAAAAAAAAAAAGAAAAAAAAAGCCCCCTATTTCTTTCACGCTTCGCACCCCCTCCACCTCCAGTCATTGAAGTTACAACTCCAGGTCGTTCAGTGCACGATCCCCCCTCGCCCCCTAACTTCACCTTCCCCTCAGGCTTCGCGTCCCTGAACCCCCATCTCCACGATGGAAGACCTTCCCCCTCTCCCCTCCTCGAGGAACTCGTCTAGAGCACCCTCAGCGCAGTCTTCTTCCCCTGAGCTGTCTGAGTCCCACCTCTACATACGCGACTTTGTCCGCGAAACCCGCCAGAGACTTAACTTCACCTCGGTCCAACTCCCTATCCTCGACGATCACCAGCTCTCCGGCCTGTCGGACGGCGAGACGATTCTCGTCCCCCTTTCCTGCTCGTCCCTCAACGCGCTCGCGTCCATGACGCGTCAGCTTGACACCATAACAACCCATTTAGGCAACATCAAAACTGCCCTTCACACCATGCCCACCTGGCCTGCACTCCAGGGCGTCCTTGAACCAATCAATGCAGCCATTCGTGACCTGTCACACAGGGTGACTGCGCCCCCCCCATTAGCGCCTGCCCCCACTCGGCCCCCGGTCCCCCAGACTGGTGTGACCACACACCAAGCCCCCACGACCGCTCGGCCACCTATTCCTCCGTCTGGTGCACCCGCACAGCCCTCCTCCAGGCCCAAGGCAAGGGCCCTCCCCCCCAACACGGGCTCCCTGTCCTCCTTTGACCCGGACATCCCCAGATATGATGTGGGCACCCGATCCTTTTACGGCGACCCTAGGGCGTACGCGGCCAAGTTCCCGGATTCTTGGGAGGCAAACGCGTTCCGCGAAGGGAAGTACCCCGACCCCACCACCTTCATCCCTGGGCACCTCGCCCCCAACTGCCCTAAACCTCAACAATCGTATGCCAAGGTCGCCTCTGCTGGCGCTCCCAAGGGCAAGAAGAATAAGAGCTCCCTCACGGCCGCCCAAGTCGCGTCAGCAAGTACAGGTGTGCCTGCCACCCAGCCACCGAAATCGCTCCCTACAGCCGAAAGAAGGTTCTACGCTCCCCGTTCCTCCCCCTCTGAGCATCAACAGGCGTCTTTGATCACTGCCACTTTCCCCGACATAGCTGCTCGCGTCCTGAGGGATGCCAACTGTATCCTCCCCCTCGCGGTCACGACCAAGGTCAACGACCGTGGTTCAGTCACCCTACTCGTCACCAACCCTGCCACCCCCGCTGCCGCTTTCGCACCTTACTTCGACGCTCTCTCTACCCAACTCAACAAGTCCTTCCCGGTGGGTGAGTCCCCCTGGTTGCCCTTCCGCCTCGCCCCCAACGAAGCCCAACTCGCCATTCACTCCCTCCCCATCGCGTTCCTCCCCGATGACCCGAATGAGCTCTTTCCATGCCTCGCGGAGTCGATCCTCAACTCCAAAAACATACGCATCCTCGCCGCCAGGTTTCTCAACCCCGACGCTCGGTCGAGGGAGAACAAGACTGCCACCTCCGTTATCGTCTCTGTCCACCCAGGAGACGTCCCAGTCATGGGTTCCTCTATACGCCTCTTCTCCCGTTCGAGGACGGTCGAACGCGCTTACTCCTCCAATAGGTACACGCAGTGCAAGAATTGCTGGGGCTTCGGACACGTTGCCCCTAGGTGCCCCTCCATCGACCCTGTTTGCCCAATCTGTTCTCTCAACCACACCCGTGCCATGCACCGATGTCCCAACCCTACCTGCCCTGGAGGTGGCAACACTAAGGCTACTCCTGGCCGTTGCTCTTCCTCACCACCAAGATGCGCCAATTGCGATGGGGCCCACACTGCGACTCACAGGGATTGTGACTCTCGCCCGTCTCCGCCCACTCTCAGGCGTTCCACCGCTGCCGAAACGACTGCTCCTCCGCCGCCTGTTGGCGACGAGATGGACACGGCCAACGACGATAATGACCTCTCGCCCCCCGCTTCACCCTCCCGCTCACTCCAGTCAGCGTTCGAGATGGCTACTCCAAGAGCCAGAAGCTCAACGATTCTTCCGGCCCCAGTAGGGCCCGCACAAGGTAGCCGACTCCTCCCCCCAGTGGAGCCCGCCAGCCCCTCTCCCATGAGCAGAACTACGTCGGGCCTGGCCCGTTAATGCAGTACAACCAGACATCGCGGGGCGGTGAGCAGGTCTCTCCTCCCCCCCTGAAACCCTTCACACTCGTTCAACACAACTGCCTCGGGAGCTGGGATGTGTTTCTTTCGCTTTTTGGGTCGTTCACGCAACTGGCCCACCCTCCGTCCATCGTCGCCCTGCAGGACCCGCCGGTCTACAGGGGCAAGCTACCCTCATTCAATATGTTTACTGTTTTTTCCCCTCCCACCGACGGTGGCTGCAAGCCCCGCATCGCCTGTTATGTTTACAGTTCGTTTTTGGCTACTGTTTCCCTCCTACCCCGGTTTTTTGGCAGGGGTGATGTTATGGCTTTGGACCTCTTCACCCCTGACGGCTTCTTCAACCCCGCCACCACTGGCGTTACTATAATCAACTCATACAGTACGAAGGGTCGTCTCAACAACACCCGCTCTGTCCCTCCGGATACTATTTTCCCCGCCTCCCCTCTCCCCACCCTCACGCTGGGAGACCTCAATATTCACCATCCGATAGCAGACCCCCTCAGGACATTCAAGGAGGATGAGCTAGCCACCTCGTCGCCCTACTTTGACAGGGCTACAGAACTTGGCTTCTCCCTCCTGAACACCCCAGGGGTCTTTACGCGCTTCTCCATGTCACTCATTGGGCGCCCCGGTGTCCTGGACCTCGCCTTTGCCTGCCCCCTACTCGCCCCGTACTTCACAGAATGGTCCGACCCCCTCCCCTCCACTGGATCCGATCATGTCCCGATCCTCCTACGGTTTGAGGCTCCCCTCTTCGGCGCCCCCCCTCCGGCCCCGAACTGGGCCCTAACTGATTGGCCTTCGCTAGAGGCCTCGCTCAAGGCGACCTCGATCCCCCCGCCTCCACCTCTGCCAACAACAAGATCCATGGACATCTGGTTTAGGACGAACTTGGACAGAGTGACAGCCCAACTAGCTCTCTACACCCCGATCAAGCGGGTCACTTTCCGGTCAAAGCCCTTGTGGACAGAGCTCCTCTCTCAACTCAGGAAAGCTTACAGTTCCGCCCTCCGCTCCTCCAAGGCGGACAGATTCGACGCCGCCCTTCTTGCCTCGGCTAGGGCTGCCAGGTCCGCCTACTTCAAAGCAATCAAAAAGGCCAAGAGGGACCACTGGTCCGCCTTCCTGGCCACGGCAACCCCGCAGACTGTCTGGACGGTGAAGAAGTTCGCCATAGGACGACCGCCCCCCCGCTTTCCTGAGCTCCCAGGAGCCGCTACAGCACTTGAACTAAACAAGGCCCTCCTTAATCATTTCTTCCCTGGCGAACCGGCCAGGACTGTCGACTCCATTCTGCTTCCCTTCAGAGACTGCCCGCCCCTGACAGCTGAGGAGGTGGGCAGGGCTTTAGCCCGCTCCTCTCCATCTTCGGCCCCTGGCCCCGACAAGACCCCCAATTCGGTGTGGAAAAGGATAAATAGGGTGGCTCCCCACCTCATCCACGACCTGCTCGCCCCGCTGGTGACTCATGGGTTTCACCCCGCCGCCCTCAAAAAGGCAGACGGCATTGTCCTGGACAAACCTGGGAAGCCTTCATACGACTCACCCTCCTCTTTTCGTGTAATAGTACTACTACAAACATTCTCCAAGATCTTGGAAAGGATTATGAACTCGAGACTATCTGGAGTGGCCCGCGTGGCAGGCCTCATCAACCCTCACCAGTGCGGATCGCTGGCCGGTTTATCGGCGTCGGACGCAGTTAGTACCCTGACTCATGAGATTAGAACCCTGCAGATGGCTGGAAGAAAGGTCTCCACGCTCTTTCTCGACATCAAATGGGGGTTCGATAATGTCAACCCGTCTACCCTCTGCAACATGCTCAAATCGAAGGGTGTGAACCCCTACCTCGTATCGTGGACCAGGTCCTTTCTCACGGGCAGGCTATGCCGGCTCCTCTACCAAGGCTCACCAAAGGTCTTTGCCCCAGTCTCGGTGGGTACCCCCCAGGGGTCCCCGCTCTCCCCCCTCCTCTTGTGATTTACGTCTCCCGTCTCTACTCTGAGATCCCCCAGTGCCTCACCCTCTCCTACGTTGACGACTTCGGTCTCACGGCTTCAGTGGCGTCCTACCGCCGGAACATACAGCTACTACAGAAACGCTACGCGGCGCTAAAGGCTAAAGGGGCCCGACTGGGTGTCGGCTTCTCCATCCCCAAGACTGAACTTATCCACTGGCGGACCAAAAGAGACAGAGGTCCCCTTTCCCGCTCCCCGATCCACCTGGATGGGTCCGTTTTCCACCCCAAAAATGAGGTCCGATGGCTTGGGTACTGGTTTACCCCCTCGATCTCGACAACCCCGCACTTCACCAAAAGGTTGGCTAAAGCCCAGGCCGCCTTCGTGGCCGTCAAGAGGCTCTCCCCCCCGGGGATGGGCCTGCCCCCCTTCCTGTGCCATCGTCTGGCTTCATCCCTTCTTTTCCCAATCCTCAGCTACGGCGCGGACACGTTCGAACCCACTATCCATATGACAAGCAAGCTCGCAGCCTTTTGGCACAAGGTCCAGAGGTGGACCACCAACTGCTTTGCTTGCACCCCTGTTGACCTCCTCGCTGTGGAGGCCGGCTTGCGCCCTGTCGACCTCCTCCTCGGGTACAAACGCCGCCTGGCCTGCCTGAGGGTTATGTGCTCTCCACCAGAAATCAACCCCGCCGCCGCTAGGCTACCGTCCTCCCTACACACGCCGTCGCCTCACCGTCACGGCCCTGACACCAGAATCCTCTGCCGCGGGAACCCAGGGTCCAAGCTGCCTCTTCCCTGCCGCCAGGCTAGACCCGCCCTCAAGAATAGGACCCACCTCCCCTTAGACGCCCTCCCTCACTCTATGGTTTTCCTCCTCGGCCCCGATGGCCTCGCCCCCCTCCCCGTCACTTCCCAGCACCTGCTAGGGGAGTCTTACCCTGCGCCCCCTCCGGGCCGCGCCTACCCCCAACTCAAGCTCCTGTGTAGGAACCGTCTCATGGAAGAATGGGAATTGGTTGCGCCAGACCCCCCCCGATACGAATACCGCCCCTCGCTGAAACCCCACCCCTTCATGGGCCTTTCTAAATTCGACGCGGGTCGCCTGCACCAGATGAGGTCTGGCAAGAGCTACCTTTGCGCACACCCCTCCTGGGACGATGATGGCCCCCCCACCTGCCCCAGCTGCGCCGAAGCCCCTGAGTCTTTCGAGCACGCTATCCTCCACTGCTCAGCCAAGAGGCCCGCCAGGATCCGCCACCTTCAGGCGGTTACCGAGCTGGGCCCGGACGCCCTCGTCTGGTCCTCCGCTGCCCTGTTGGGCGCCCTGACCCGCTTCATTCGTGCTACGGCAACGGCCTTCCCTCCAGGCATGTTTTACCGCCCACCATCCTCAGCTAGCTCAGTTTCTTCCCGCTTGTCTAATGTAGTTTCTTTTCGGTACTTTATGTCTTCTCAGGAAAGCTAGGTTTATATTTTTGTTTTTCATGCTGTCCGCTGGTTAAGGAATTGTTTTTCTTGCTGTACTTGCTTTAATTTCGCGCCCGTATGTGGGCCTGGGACCGGTACGGACCCCAGTTGAAGAGATGTGTTCCGGATGTTTCATTTGTTAGTTTGTTTTGGGTTTTGGGTTTTGTTTTCGCCATAGCTAGCGCTCCATGCGATTTCTTGTACCTTAACAACGAATATATGACATAAAAAATAAAAAAAATAAAAAGCCCCCTATTTCTTTGTCTGGCAAGAGCTACCTTCGCGCACACCCCTCCTGGGACAATGATGGCCCCCCCACCTGCCCCAGCTGCGCCGAAGCCCCTGAGTCTTTCGAGCACGCTATCCTCCACTGCTCAGCCAAGAGGCCCGCCAGGATCTGCCACCTTCAGGCGGTCACCGAGCTGGGCCCGGACGCCCCAGTCTGGTCCTCCGCTGCCCTGTTGGGCGCCCTCACCCGCTTCATTCGAGCTACGGCAACGGCCTTCCCTCCGGGCCTGTTTTACCGCCCACCATCCTCAGCTAGCTCACTTTCTTCCCGCTCGTCTAATGTAGTTTCTTTTGGGTACTTTATGTCTTCTCAGGAAAGCTAGGTTTATATTTTTGTTTTTCATGCTGTCCGCTGGTTATGGAAGGGTTTTTCTTGCTGTACTTGCTTTAATTTCGCGCCCGTATGTGGGCCTGCGACCGGTACGGACCCCAGTTGAAGAAGATATGTTCCGGATATTTCCTTTGTTAGTTCGTTTTGGGTTTTGGGTTTTGTTTTCGCCATAGCTAGCGCTCCAAGCTATTTATTTTACATTAAAAATTAATATATTATATAAAAAAAAAAAAAAAAAAAAAGAAAAAAGCCCCCTATTTCTTTGATTCTTTACGCTACCTGGTATTTCTTTCACGACGCTTGTACTTCAGAATATAACGTCTTCTATTCTGATATCCAAGTTCCACGCCAAGAACCCACGAACCCTGACCCTGATGTATCGTTACACGATCAGCCTTGACCTGAGATTGTCATCTCCGAACCCTCACGCTAAACGAGTGTTATCGTTTAGGACCTTCCTGTTGTTGTGTGCCTTGGACTAACGTCCAGTGCCAAGACCCCGTTACAAAAAAGGCATTCTAAAATCTCAGGAATAATAAACTTGAATATGCACACAGTTCTGTGAAATCCAAGTCGGCGATTGAGAGAGCTTGAGCATGGGGTTAGAAAAGCATGTCTCTTTTAGTAGCATTTCGGCTATTCAAAGGACCAAAAACTACTGCATAAGCAGTCCTGTTCTTCTCGTTACTGTATAAACACGAATGGTCAGACCAGATTATAGGTAGTCCGAAATTTCCTTCTCTTGAAAAGGTGCAAAAAACATACTAAGAATCTGCTCCCTCGATATAAAAGAAAAAGAAATAACACCAGACCTTACTTGGAGATGCAGGTTCAAAGTTCTAACAGCCAGTCTGATTATTTGAGTTCTTATGGTATTCTGACCCTGAACAGGAATGCAGCAAAGGCTTTGTTTATATTGGACAATAGAAGAGAAGGAAACAGACTTTGGGAATCTGAGTTTGAATGAAGGCACGACACTGTTGCTGAATAGGTTTCCAGAGTTGTCCTTGTTCTTACCCAATAGCTGATATTTATTTACCTTTCAGGCTCGTTAATCTTCTCACCTCAGTCTGCGCTCATCTTTACTTCTCTCATTGCACAAATCTCATCATTACTCTCTGGCCCACCAAGACCTGCACCTCAATCGCCTAGTAGCATTATTGGTATTGGAATTATCGTCACTATTTCCCTCCATTTCCTTTTTAAGAACTATATGATGTTTACAATCCAATTTTGTATCATTTCCACTAGTTCCGGAACACTGGCTATAGCTACCAGATTCCAAATACGCGATGAGAACATCGGTACTATGATACCGGTAGTGCTTCGTTGGGATATTGACTGAGAGGGCTCCGAAACCTACAAAACAAGAGCCGCTTTGGATGAAATAGTTCCGTTCCGTTAGCCTATACAAATGACCATTTCCTTCAATTTCCAAACGGTATAAGCAAAATGACTGTTTGGCACAAATGGTAAATAGAAATTATTCCATTTCTTAGAGCCTGTTTGGATGGAATGGTCCCGTTCCGTTGGCCCAGACAAAGGACCATTTCCTGCCATTTTGAAACAGAAGGCACAAAATAGCTATTTGGCACCAAATTTATCAACTTTTCTGTTTCAAAGTGATGGCAACGAGATGGTTGCTATGCAGAAATATTTGATGATTAATTTTTTCTTGTAACATAATTTTGTTTAAAATATAATATTATCAACCTTCAATCATGTTAGCTATAAATCTGCATTTCTCCAATTCGATAGCAAGCCATAATGATATTATCACAGTTAATACAGCTATTATGCAGCAATCAATTCGCATGGCTATTCGAACCGCTCTCTATATCCACTTCTTTCTTCTCACCCAGTAAGTAGATACATCAAGGCGTACCGGACGTCGATATACAGAATAGATTCTCCATGGATATCCTTGACGGGTTTAGCGTTCGTTACGGGCCCCGTTTCTAACAAACGGGGCGCCAAGAGCAGGTTATTAACTGCAGATTAAAAAATGAATCGTCCAAATTGGACCAAAACTGAGTGATCTAGAGCTCTTTGAAGTTGCCTAGGTTCCAAGAGCTCTATCTCCTTCAGTTCTGGTCCGATTTGGATGATTTTTGCAGCCAGTTAATCATAATAACCTAGGTTGTTTTGTCCCCGCTCCTCGGAAACGGGGCCCTGTAACGAAGCCTGGACAGGTTCTTGCACTTATTTGGATGCCTATTACAACACTGCTAGATCTTCGTGATTAGGTTGCTGAATGTGGACTGCTTGAGTTCACTTGTAATATATCAATTGGGGAGCGATTGGTAACATTTTTATGGATGATTGGCCATGGGGCTACTAGCACAGAAACTTAAGAGCAGTTTCAACACAGTGGGAAACCAATTTCAAGGTAAGTAATCTGTATTGTTCAACTGTAACCAGGATTGTATTCTCATATTTTATATTAAACTAGGCATTTCCATCAAGTTTTATAAGCACTATTACCATTGTGCTCTGCCTTTGTCTGCCCTCCACCAAATAATATCCCAGCTCGAATTCAGAATGTCTGGGGGAAAATGTCTGCCTTTGGTGATGTTGGTGGAGCGATCGATGCAACTTATATCTTAGCACATGTACCTTGTTCCCAACAGGCTGCATATCGAAACCTCAACGTAACTCTCTCACAAATTGTCCTTGCTGGCTGTAGCCTTGATATGTACTTTTGCTATGTCTGTCTTGGGTGGGAGGCATCAGCAAACGATGCGCGAGTGTTAGAAAATGCGGAGCTGAATGGTTTTCCACTGGATGAAAATGCAATTTATCTGGCTGATGCGGGATATAGCCTGCAGAATAGATTTCTTATCCCTTATCGTACAGTTCGTTATCAGCTTTGAGAGCAATCACTGGCTCGTCTACGTCCTCAAACAAAGAAAGAGCTTTTCCATCTGTATCATGCACAATTACGTAATGTAATTGAGCGCATGTTTGGTGTAGGACGCGGTTGGTTTCAAATTCTCAATACTGCACCAGAATACAGTCAGGATACCCTAGCTTAGCTTGTTCTTGTTGCCTGTGCATTGGACAACTTTATCCGTCATAGAGCTGATGGAGCCATCTTCTATGAAGAGGTTGATTCATTTGAAGGAGCAAATCTACCAAGTGGTATATTGGATAGTGGTCCAGGAAGTGAGAGTATTGGAGGGGGTGGACAAATAGCTGATATGACAGAAATGGTAGGAGAGAGGGATAAACGAGCTTCAAGGATGTGGATTGATTATATAAATTATCAAAATAAAGTGTAATAAGGCAAACCAGAGTATAAGTGAAAGCCTATATAGATTCTAATTGATCCCGTAACCACATTTTTTCATCTTCTCTTCCATCAAATGCTATAAAGATTTCCGCTTTTACAGTACTTTTCAAACAGATTATATCTATTAATAATATCCCTGGTTGACCAACCTTCATTCCCCTTATAGTCCTTTTGCAGTTTGGTAATAGCCTGCTGAATAACAGAGGTAGTTGTTGGAAGAGTAATAAGAGTTGCCATTAGTATCTCCACAGCATTTACCTGGTGAATAGCAGGTGGTTTGACCCTCTGACGAACCCCGCCCAATGGAGTGACTGGTATATAATCTTTTGTTCTTTTTCGCTTTGTGTGCTGTGACCTTTGGACAGAATCATTGCCATTAGAATTGAACAAAAAGGAGACCGGAAATGATGAATTAATGATGAATGGATAGGGTTGACTCGATTCTGGATATATTGCATGATGCCCTGTAGCTTGGACACTATTTAACATTTCCTACAATTCAGTAATATTCCCAATAAGCTTATTTTGGAACTCTCGTATTGCTGGCTGACGTTCAACTTCCATGTCCCAAACTTCATCAGGTGCTGTAATTGTACCAGTTAATGGATCAATACCAAACCCACTTATATTCTTCAATCTTATCCATATTTTCCACTTTCTTTTCAGACCCTTATGCTTTGATTGACACTTCTCTCCTGTCAGAGGTACTTCGCTTCCTGCAAAAGGCGGAACAGCATTTGAGACACTATTCCAGACCTCCATCTTCAATCTATTATCAGATCTCTTGGGTGTTCTTATAGCCTGTGCCAACTGAGGCACGAGAACAGGACTCATTTCTTCAGACCAGTGGACTACTTGGCTTTTATGGGGTAGCTAACACGGTAGGATTCCGAGCTAGCTAGGCCAAGGATATTCGATACAACGGATAATAGTCAGGAAGGCTCGTAGGTAATAGTTTGGTAAAGGTAAAGTAATAAAGTGTAGTCAAATATCAAAGAGTTAAAATATAACACGCTAACTTGTTAGATTGTTAAGGGCTCTACTTCGTTGCTTGATGATTCTTCAACCACTGGGGGAGAGGCCTACTATTTATACTAATGTTTATGCTACTTCGACTTCTTTAGTTAAGAAGTATCTTCTTAAGAATTCAGTTCGTCAGAACAAAGTGCGAACACCGTTTGATCCTGAAACCTTGCCCAGCTCGACTTTGAGAATTTCCCGAACTGCTATTTCATCTGAGGGTGTTCCCACTCCACCAGTCGACAGTTTTTGATCTCTTCTTCATGAAAGACTATATATGAATATACGGTCCAAATGCCTACATACCAATAGCAATATAGGATATGGAGTGATCAGTTCCGATATCCAGCAATCAAAGCATTATGCAGCAATATGCATATGCAACTAGAAAATGAGAGGAGTAGTGTTCTCTAAACATCGTGCCAATCAGGTAAACATATCTTGAAACGTGCTCTCATCCAGTTCTCCGAGTCGTCTGCCGGATAGGTGTGTGAAGCTCATCACTCCGGGAGCTTGGGTTCGCATATATGGTCATCCTATGGAGCCATATACCTCACTTTTAAATATTAGGTAAGCTATTCCCGCTAGGGTAATATTAGCTCACTCCTTATAAGGGTTTGTCCTCAAATCCCTTATATAATAATACATGCAAGGTAATACAAAATAAACATTAAATCCATTTAGAACTCTACAAGTTAGAGTGAAAAACCTTCCGTGTTTGCTTGGCCACGGTAGGTAAATCTTTCCAAGTAATACTACTTAGCCCAATCTTGGCATATCCGGATTTTTCCTATGAAAATCTTCTACCAATTCCTGTGCAGGTTCTAAGTGCTCAGCTGGTTCTCAGGTGTTCTCATGTTCGGAACACCCTCTCCACTATACGAACTAGTGGAGTTCTTCCAAAGTCCTGGCCCTGCCACAGATTCTCCGATCATAAGAGATTATTTCACTCTTAATGGTTTTTCCACCTGCCATTCAAGATCACTATTGATCTCCACGGGTTGCATATGTGCTCGTTCTCGGGCCGGTCGAATAGAGGTTTGATAAGGCTCGAGTAGCGATACATGAAACACCGGATGCATTTTCCATTATTCCGATAGTTCAACTAAGTACGCGAGTTCTCCCCATTGTTCCAGTATTTCAAAGTGGCCGTATAGTTTAGGCACTAATTTCTTGGTTGGGCGTTTCGTGCGGATATTCTTGGTATTAAGCATAATCATATCGCTTATTTTGACGTCGCGTTCTTGCTTAGTCTTCTGATCACAATAATGCCCGATGGCTTGCCTGGCTTCTTCTAGAGATTGGCTTGCTTGCTGATGTATCGTCTGCATCTAGTGAGCGTAAAGGTCAGCTCCGGGATTCCGCGCTTCACGTTCCTTCTGTCATTCAGTTTGAGGATGATAGCTGTAGTTTGGAGGAAAGGGGTAATGTTGTGTGCATTTATCCCCCCGGGTTGTTATAAGCGAACATAGCTAATATTAGAAGATAGTACCAGTCGTCATCAGCAAAAATTGATCGTGGGTCTGAGGCCCGGGCGCCGCCGTGTCCGGACGCATCTGACGTCGTTTCTCTGTCCTCAGCGTCCTTAGCGTCCTCAGCGTCCGGACGCCATTCCTAACGACGATTGCGTCCTGACCTGACGTCGGACCTTACCGACATCCCGCGGCCACCCCACATCTGCTCCTCCTCTCCCGCCCCTGATCTCAAGTCCTGACCTCTCTTTTCTTGCCTCGCATCTCACAGGCTCCGGACCCCTCCCCTAGGTACCCCCTTTTCCTTCAGCTTCCGGGCGTGCTCATAACAACTTGCCGCCTATATCAGCCTAGTCATTCCTGCCGGTGTGCCTCCTACTACTACTATCGTGCATAATTTGTTTGTTTCTAGATGTCTCTATTCCTCTATGTCTATATATCTACTATATACTTGTCTATTATACACGTTTATCGTCTAGTTGTGATCGTGATCATACATCTCAGTTGGGGAGCGATGTAGCCCACATCTGGGCTATATCGCTCCCCGAATTTATTTTATTATACAAGCCCTCTCTGTTATCCTAAAAGATCTCGTTAAACATGCATAAATTGATCTAACAATTGACAAGCCAGCGCCGGTTGGTCTCCGGTATCACATGCGCCATGCCTAAGATAGTCCCGATATCCACAATTGTGAGCTGTTACGTAATCAATCAGAGCTGAACGGTTTCCAGACCGTGTACGTCTGACGGCTGTCCAGAGTCTATCAGGCTCATGAATTGAACACCGGCGAGGCGATAAACCGTATCCTGCTGCATATAGGCTGACCGGATTTTGAACAGGTCTATGAGCCTTCCAGGGAGACAACACCTAAGCTTACCATATATATTCTCCCCACCAGCCTGGATCTAAAGCCAATCGTTTCGACTGGTCTGGTGATGGAAGAGTCGAGCACCCGTGCATCTGGCACTGTGTATGTCATAAACCCCTCCCTCCAGGAACGCAGGAACCGGAATCTCCAGTTGCGTCAGTAGTTCCACTGGCAAAGCTCTAGGTATCGGCGGATTTTGTGGCAGTCGGCGCTTGGGAGGCAGGGTCAGTAGGCTATATCGAATCAATTTCCGACAAATCGTCTCAGGGCATATATCGCATACCGTGACAAAATCAACAAGGTCATGGATATTATCACAAGGTACCTTCAGAATCCTACGATGCGCTGGTAGGGTTGGCGTGAGCCTGCTCTTCGCTAAATGTTCTACAACCTCCGTTGGTAAATCAGCTTCTGCACATTGAAGGAGTTCCAAGTGTAAAGGTCTCATGCGTATAGTATGTTGTTGACTGTAGCTGCTTAGTATCTGTCACGCTGCGTCGATTTTATTTGAGCGTCACCATCCATCCTTGATTTGCACCTTATGTGCGCGCTCTCCATACTCGGTAGAATACATGGGAATATTGCCGAACATGTAGATGTGATTGCGAAAGTGACTTATTAGATCCATCTTAACAAAGTGGAAATTACATTCGGAATGTATCAATTCCATACGTTGGTCGGTCTCTTCTTCACGATTGTCGTGACGGATCCTGTTAGGTGGTAGCTTCAGCGTGAGGTATTGTCACAAATCGTGACTAAGCAAGACAGATTTCACATGACTCATACTTATGAGTCATAAGGTATGTTGGATTTTAGACTATGACGTTACCGGACTCATAGTTCTCACATGACTACGCACTTGCGAGGCATTGTTATATTATGATTGGTTGAATGTTTCATGACTCACGATTGTGACGTCATATAATGTAATGACTTTCGCACATGACTCACATTATGAGTCATGGGTTTCACGCATGTGACTCGTGTGAGTACATGACTTAGTTTATGAGTTTTTGATTGGTTAACGGAATGTGTGCGATGACTCATATGAGTCATTAATGAATTTCGCGCTATGACTCACTATGAGTGATCCAGGTTTATGTAGCGCAAGGTGATAAGTCACCAGGGTTAGGGTTGTGGGGAGATGCCTATATAAGGCGCTTGGTTCCGACCAAGAGATAGGGCACGCTTCTCGCAAACTTCTTCCCCCCCCCTACATTTCACATACAATCTCAACTCTACCCCGCTTTGCGTCCGGATCAAACCCTCTCCCACTTTTCCTCACCTACTTGCCGCCATGGCGAATCCCCACAACCTTCCCCCAGGGAACGCGGCCTTCGGTAGGCTCTCAGCCCTCAACTCCCCCCTCCCATCGCGTTCAGGAACACCCTCAACCGATCACCCCATCGAGTTCATGATGAGGCAACTCGCTCAGGCGAGGAGCGCCCTCAGGCTCAGCAACCAAGACTTCCCGGACCTCAGCCCAGATGCACAGGCCGGAACACTCCCAGTCGAATCCATCACGATCGTCCTCCTCTCCCAGCTCGTCCAGGGCCTGGTGACCGTCTCGCATGTACTGAGCGGGGTAACCCAGGCAGTCGCAACCATCTCCGAGGAAAACGAGAACCTCAGGGAGGAGCTCCATGACATCTCCTCTCAGCTCGCGAACCTCCCCCCCACACAAGAACAAACTACCGCCCCGGGGATCGCCGATCTCCAGGCATCCATACGTGACCTGTCACATCGTGTGTCAGCCCCTATCCCTGCCCCCATGGCTCAGGCCCCCCCCCCACCAAGAAAGCCCCAGCCCCCCCCAACTGCCGGCCCCCCCCCTTCAAGGAAAGGAAAAGAAAGGGCCCGTGCAACACCCACACCTCCCTCAGCTGCGGCTGAAGACCCTAAATACCTCATACCATTCTATGACACAAGGCTTGGCAAGGCGTTCGGAGACCCCGAAAAGTACGCCCGGCTATACCCCAACTCATACGAGGCCGGCGAATTCCGGAACGGGAGGTACGACCTCGACTCCTTCACACCAGGCCACCTCCACCCGGATGTCCACCCCTCACCCTCTTACGCGCAAGCTGCCTCCGGCTCAGGTTCGGGTGGCAAGGGCAAAAGCAAAGCTGGGAAGCCTCCTTCCCCCCAACAAGTCGCGAGTGCGGTGGCCCCTCCTGTTAAAAAGGGGCCTCCCTCCCTTCCAGGTGCCCAACGACGCTTCTTTGCTCCTCGCCAGTCCCCGTCCCCTCACCCAGACGCTCTCACAATTGCCGCTACTTTTCCTGACATCGCCGCCCGAGTCCTCCGAGAGTCGAACTGCCTCCTCCCCCTTGGTTTCTCTGCTACTGGCAACCCCCGTGGCTCCGTCTCCCTGACTGTCACTGACAAAGCAACCCCCGCCGCCTCATACGCCCCCTATTTCGACTCCCTCACCAGGGCCCTCAATCAGTCCTTCCCTGTAGGGGAAAACCCCTGGTGCACCCTCGTCCTCGCCCCCACTGCCGTTCAACTAGCCATTCACGGCCTCCCCCTACGATTCCTCCCCCAAGATGAAGAGGAACTCTTCCCATATATCCGGCAAGCAATCCTCAACGACAAAGCGACCCAGATTCTCTCAGCCAGGTACCTTAACCCTAGCAGAGATTCTAGGGAGACCAAGCAGGCCACTGCGGTGGTTATCACCGTCGACCCCCACAACGTTTCGGCCCTCACAGCTGGGGTCATCATCCTCTCGCAGAAACGTAAGGTTGAGCTTGCCTTCTCCTCCTCCAGAACCTCCCAGTGTAAGAACTGCTGGAGATACGGACACGCCCATCAACGATGCCCCGCCACCCACCCCACGTGCCCCATTTGTGCGCTTCACCATACTCGCGCGGCTCACAGATGCCAGAATCCAACCTGCCCCAGGAGCGGGAACAATAAGCCAGTCCCATCCTGTTGTCCGACCTCGCCCCCCCATTGCTGTAACTGCGGTGGTGACCACACTGCCACGTTCAGAGAATGTCCGGCTCGACCTCCCCCGCCTGTCCCAACCAGAACCAACTCGCCTGCCCCCGCCCCAACCGGTCAAGACCCCATGGATCTGGCGGTCGATGGGGGCCCGACATCCACTACTCCCCCGCCCGGGTCGGGTCCCCCTGCGGTGGACTTAACCCCGAGACAACCTCCGCCAGCTGGACCATCCACGCGTCCGGGCACCACTCACGGCTTCGGCGGTCCTCTCCCCCTGGAGGAGCCTAGCCCTACCCCTGCCTCTTCGACTCGTCGGGTTTGTCCCGGAAATGAATAAGCAACCAATGCCCCCGCCCCGGGGTCAAGGGCCGGCCCCTGCCCCTGCTTTTCTTTCCATCATTCAACATAACTGCCTTGGGAGCTGGAATGTTTTTCTTTCCTTGTTCGAGTCGTTCAAAGAGACGACCACCTATCCTTCGATAGTCCTTTTGCAGGATCCGCCTGTCAACAAGGCTCACCTACCTTCCTTTAATGGTTTCAAGTCCTTCTTCCCCCCTGTTAGGAAGCCACGCGTGGCAGCCTACGTTCATATATCTTTTCTTTCTAATTACACGGTGCTCCCCAGGTTCAAAGGGGTGGATGACGTTCTCTCTCTCGACATCTCCTCCGATGAGCCTCTTTTTGGCACCTCCTTCCACTCATTCAGGATAATTAATGCCTACTCCACCAACACCTTTGACCACAGAATCCACTCCGTTTCACCGGAACTTCTTTTTCCCGACCTTGGGCTTCCCCTCCTGGTTTTAGGGGACCTCAACATTCACAACCCCCTCTCGGACCCTCTACGACACTTCTCTCACTGGGAAATCTCTTCCTCGACTCCCTACTTTGAGAAAGCGGCAGAATCCGGCTTCGCCCTCCTTAATCCCCCAGGCGAGTACACAAGGTTCCCCCTGGTAGGGAACGCTCGCCCTTCGGTCATTGACCTCGCCTTCGCAAACCCCTCCCTCCTTCCGATGGTTAAGAGCTGGGAAGCGTCCATCCCCTCGACGGGATCCGATCACATACCAATAACGATCACCCTGGCTGCACCATCCCCGAAGCAGAAACCCCCACGACCGCGTTGGGCGGACACGGACTGGGAAACCCTCGACCCGATCATTAAGGGTTTTGGGGTCCCGGCCGCGCCCCCATGTCCCACCCCTTTACAGCTGGATGAATGGATGTCGGAATCACTGAACCGCCTGGTGGCTCTCCTGAAAGAGCACACGCCGGTATCCAGGCCCTCCCACTACTCCAAACCTTGGTGGACCCCTCACCTGTCTATCCTCCGTCGGGAATATCACAAGGCCGCCAGAACGGCCAGAAGACGCGACACCCCACACATGCGAGAAGTTGCCGGCACCTCCAAGGCGGGGTATTTCAAGGCAATCAAGGCCGCAAAAAACAAACACTGGTCCTCCTTTCTACTGGCCGCCACCCCTCAGAGCCTGTGGACGGCGAAGAGGTTCGCCTATGGGCGTGCCCAGCCGCGCTTCCCCTCCCTCCCAGGGGCCGAGACCCCAACACAGATGAACAACGTCCTCTTGGACCACTTTTGTCCTCCGAAAGAACCCTTCTCCCCGCCGCCTAGGCTCAGGCCGGACAGGTCGGCGTCCCCCTTAACGACGGACGAGATAGCCACAGCTCTCTCCAAGTGCTCCCCAACCTCGGCCCCAGGCCCGGACGGAATACCCTACTCTGTCTGGAAACAGGTCAACAAGATCAACCCGACAATCCTCCTCCACATACTTGCCCCGCTGGTCCTCCTGGGGTACCACCCCGCTTCACTGAAGAGTTCGAACGGGGTGGTGCTAGACAACCCGGGGAAGCCCTCCTATGAATCGCCCTCCTCCTTCAGGATAATTGTCCTGATCCGCACAATCTCGAAGATCCTGGAAAGGGTCATAGCAGCCCGACTACTTGCGGCAGCCCGGCTCCGGGGGCTGCTGCACCCCAACCAATGCGGTTCGCTCCCTGGTCTTAGCACCTACGACGCGTGCCTCACCCTGACCAACGACGTCAGGACTCTGCAGAGACCCCGCCTCAAGGTCTCCTCCCTGTTCCTGGATATAAAAGCAGGGTTCGACAACGTCGACAATAAAACTTTGGCCCGAATCCTAAGGGAAGGCGGGATACCCCCATACCTGGTCTCCTGGGTTTCGTCCTTTTTAGGTGAACGAAGCTGCACCCTGGTTTTCCAAGGGGCACCTGGGACCCCAGCCCCAGTCAACGTCGGAGCCCCCCAGGGCTCTCCGATCTCCACACTCCTCTTTCTACTCTACGTCGCGCCACTACACTTCGGGATCCCTCGCGGTCTGATGATCTCATATGTGGACGACTTGGCCCTTACAGTGGCTTCCCTCTCCTATCGTGGCAACATCCGACAGCTCCAGGATCTCTTCGACAAGCTTGAGAGGAAGGCGTCCCGCCTAGGCGTCTCCTTTTCGGTCGCAAAAACAGAACTGATACACTGGAGGTCCCCCAGCCAGAGGCACTCCCCGAAGTGCGTCTCACCTATCCAAATCAGGGGGGAAGTGTTCCACCCCGGCAACCCCGTTCGATGGCTCGGGTACTGGTTCACTCCGGCACTTGACCCCGCTCCACACTTTTCGCGTCGCTTGGCCCTTGCTCAGGGTGCGTTCGCTCTAATTCGTCGCCTCAGCCCGCCCGGCGCGGGCCTCCCCCCCTACCTATGCCACAGATTGGCGACATCATTGATTGCCCCCATCCTACTCTACGGCGCGGATTTGTTCACACCCAGTGTGGGCACGACAACCCGCCTCGACACGTTCTGGCGCAAGGTCCAAAGGTGGACCACAAACTGTTTCTCGGCCACCCCTACTGGGATACTCTCGGTGGAGTCTTGCCTCCCACCCGTCTCCCTCCTGATCACCCACCGGCAGAGGGTGGCAGCGCTCAGGGTGGTCTGCTCTCCTCCTAGCGTGAACCCGGCAACGGCCCGCCTCCACCCCTCGTTCCCCTCACTCTCAGTGCATCGGGCGCCTGACTCCTCAAGGGCTTTAACCAGAGGCCTGTTGTCCGTATACCTTCCCCTACATTGGAAAAAGCCCCGCCCAGGCCCACCGATAAGGAACCATCTCCCGGTGGACGCGGTGGCTTACCGAACGATTCCCTTCACCCTTGGGCTTTCTCGGATGCCCATGATCAACTCCCACCTTGTGTGTCCTACCCCCGCCCTCCCGCCCCAGTCCTTGATGGACAATACGTACTCCGCCCTGAAGAAGAGGGTGAGAGAGGCACTCCTTGAGGAGTGGTCCTCCCTCTTCCCGACCCCAGGGTACTACCTACACCCTCCGACACTGCAGCCAAGGCCCTTTATGGGACTGGGAAAGTTCGTTGCCGGAAGAATTCACCAGATGAGAACTGGTAAGAGTTACCTGGCCACCCACCCTACCTGGAGGTCCCCCGATGCCGACACCTCCTGCCCCCGCTGTGGCTTGGAGCCCGAAACCTTCGAACACGCCATCCTCTCGTGCCCCTCGAGACAACACAGCAGGACACGCCTTCTCCACGGCGTTGCTGATGTCGGTCCCGAAGCCCCACTTTGGTCATCCCTCCCTCTGCTAAAAAGACTCGCCACCTTCATAGGCGTCACCTCCACGGGATTTCCCCCCTCGATGTTCCGCCCACCACTCCCTCCTCTTCCCCCCCGCTCTCTCTCTCACCCCCCAGGGTGCCCCCCCCGGTTTTTCGTGTTTTTTCGTTGGCTGAGGTATAGGGACGTTGGGTTTTTCTCGCCTTTGTCGTATAAGAGGCTTTCCTTACCAGACGACTAAATTGTTAGTTTGTGCTTTCCTTGTTATATGAGGCCGACGTCCCGGCGGAGGAGAAACCTGCGCAATAGTGGATATTTACTGGTGCCGTGACTTTCTTTTGTTAGTTGTTTTTTGATTTATAGGTTTTGTTCTCTCCATAGCTAGCGCTGCATGAGGCTTTTTGTACCTAAAAACAATGAACGCATGATTACAAAAGAAAAAAAAAAAAAAAACGACCAAGAGATCGGACACGCTTCTCGCACACTTCTTCCCCCCCCCTACATTTCACATACAATCTCAACTTTACCCCGCTTTGCGTCCGGATCAAAACCCTCGCCCACTTTTCCTCGCCCTCTCATCAACATGGCGGACCCCCATAACCTCCCCCCAGGGAACGCAGCCTTTGGTAGGCTCTCAGCCCTTAACTCCCCCCTCCCGTCGCGTTCAGGTACCCCCTCGACAGACTTCCCCATCGAGTTCATGACGAGGCAACTCGCCCAGGCGAGGAGCGCCCTCAGGCTCAGCAACCAAGACTTCCCGGACCTCTGCCCAGACGCGCAGGCCGGCACCCTCCCCATTGAATCCATCACAATCGTTCTCCTCTCCCAGCTCGTCCAGGGCCTGGTGACCGTCTCACACGAGCTGAGCGGGGTAACCCAGGCGGTCGCAACCATTTCCGAGGAAAACGAGAACCTCAGGGAGGAGCTCCATGACATCTCCTCCCAACGCGCGAACCTCCCCCACACCCAGGAACAACAAACCGCTCCGGGGATCGCCGATCTCCAAGCATCCATCCGTGACCTGTCACATCGTGTGTCAGCCCCGACCCCTGCCCCCCCGGCACCGGCCCCCCCCCCACAGAGAAACCCCCAGCCCCCTCCAACTGCAGGCCCCCCCCCTTCAAGGAAAGGGAAAGAAAGGGCCCGTGCACCACCCACACCTCCCTCAGCCGCGGCTGAAGACCCTAAATACCTCATACCGTTCTACGATACGAGGCTTGGCAAGGCGTTCGGGAACCCCGAGAAGTACGCCAGGCTCTATCCCAACTCATACGAGGCCGGGGAATTCCGGAAGGGGAGGTACGACCTCGACTCCTTCACCCCAGGCCACCTCCACCCTGACGTCCACCCCTCCGCCTCCTATGCGCAAGGTGCCTCCGGCTCAGGCTCGGGCGGCAAGGGCAAAAGCAAAGCTGGGAAGCCTCCTTCCCCCCAACAAGTTGCTAGTACGACGGCCCCTCCTGTTAAAAAGGGGCCGCCCTCCCTCCCAGGTGCCCAACGACGCTTCTTTGCTCCTCACCAGTCCCCTTCACCTCACCCAGACGCTCTCACCATTGCTGCCACCTTTCCCGACATCGCCGCTCGCGTCCTCCGCGAATGGAACTGCCTCCTCCCCCTCGGCTTCTCCGCTACTGTTCACCCTCGTGGCTCCGTCTCTCTGACCGTCACCGACAAAGCCACCCCCACCGCCTCGTACGCCCCTTACTTCGACTCCCTCACCAGGGCCCTCAACCAGTCCTTCCCAGTAGGGAACAACCCCTGGTGCACCCTCGTCCTCGCCCCCACAGCCGTTCAATTAGCCATCCACGGCCTCCCCCTACGGTTCCTCCCCCAAGATGAAGAGGAACTCTTCCAATATATCCGGCAAGCAATCCTCAATGACAAAGTGACCCAGATTCTCTCAGCCAGGTACCTTAACCCTAGCAGAGATTCTAGGGAGACTAAGCAGGCCACTTCGGTGGTTATCACCGTCGACCCCCTCAACGTTTCGGCCCTTACTTCAGGGGTCGTCATCCTCTCTCAGAAACGCAAGGTCGAACTTGCCTTCTCCTCCTCCCGAACCTCCCAGTGTAGAAACTGCTGGAGATACGGACACGCCCATCAACGATGCCCCGCCACCCACCCCACGTGCCCCATCTGTGCGCTTCATCATACTCGCGCGGCTCACAGATGCCAGAATCCGACCTGCCCCAGGAGCGGGAACAATAAGCCAGTCCCATCCTGTTGTCCGACCTCGCCCCCCCATTGCTATAACTGCGGTGGTGACCACACTGCCACATTCAGGGAGTGTCCGGCTAGACCTCCCCCGCCTGTCCCAACCAGAACCAACTCGCCTGCCCCCGGGCCAACCGGTCAAGACCCCATGGATTTGGCGGTCGATGGCGGCCCGACATCCACTACTCCCCCGCCCGGGGAGGGTCCCGATGAGGTGGACCTAACAACCCCCAGGCAGCCTCCCCCAGCCGGGCCATCTACGCGCCCTGGCACTACTCATGGTTTCGGTGGTCCTCTCCCCCTGGAGGAACCAAGCCCTTCCCCTGCACCTCGCGATCGTCGGGTTCGTCCCGGTAATGAATAACCGACCCACACCTCCTCACCAGGGTCAAGGGCCGGCCCCTGCCCCTACGCTTCTCTCCATCGTTCAACATAACTGCCTTGGGAGCTGGAATGTTTTTCTTTCTTTGTTTGAGTCGTTCAAAGAAGCGACCACCTACCCTTCGATAGTCCTTTTGCAGGATCCACCTGTCAACAAGGCTCACCTTCCTTCCTTTAACGGTTTTAAGTCCTTTTTTCCCCCGGTTAGGAAGCCACGCGTGGCTGCCTACCTTCATATGTCTTTTCTTTCCAATTACACGATGCTCCCCAGGTTCAAAGGGGCGGATGATGTCCTCGCCCTCGACATGTCCTCCAACGAGCCTCTCTTTAACACCGACTTCCACTCATTCAGGATTATCAATGCTTACTCCACCAACACTGCTGACCATAGGGTCCACTCCGTTTCACCAGAAGTCCTTTTCCCCAATCTTGGGTTTCCCCTCTTAGTCTTGGGCGACCTCAACATCCACAACCCCCTCTCGGACCCCCTACGCCACCTCTCATGTCGGGAAATTTCGTCCTCGACTCCCTACTTTGAGAAAGCGGCAGAGTCCGGTTTCGCCCGCCTGAATCCCCCGGGTGAGTACACGAGGTTTCCCCTAGTGGGCACCGCTCGCCCCTCGGTCATAGATCTCTCCTTTGCAAACCCCCCCCTCCTCCCTCTGGTTAAGAGTTGGGAAGCTTCTCTCCCCTCAACAGGTTCCGACCACATACCAATAACAATCACCCTCCCCGCGCCCTCCCTGAACCAAAAACCCCCGCCCCCACGCTGGGCAGACACGGACTGGGAAACCCTGGACTCGATCGTTAAGGCTTTCAAGGTCCCAGCCGTACCCCCATGCCCCACACCCCCGCAACTGGACGAATGGATGTCGGAGTCGCTGAACCGGCTGGTAGCTCTCCTCAAGGAACACACGCCTGTGTCCAGGCCTTCCCACCACTCCAAACCTTGGTGGACCCCACACCTTTCTATCCTCCGTCGTGAGTATCACAAGGCAGCAAGAGCGGCCAGGAAACACGACTCACCACACATGCGGGAAATTGCCGGCTCCTCCAAGGCGGGGTACTTCAAGGCGATCAAGGCCGCTAAAAGCAAACACTGGTCCTCATTCCTGCTGACCGCTACCCCTCAGAGCCTTTGGACGGCCAAGAGGTTCGCCTATGGGCGGGCCCAGCCGCGTTTCCCCTCCCTGCCAGGGGCCGAGACCCCACAACAAATGAACAGTGTTCTTCTGGAACACTTCTTCCCCCCCAAGGAACCCTTCTCCCCGCCACCTAGGCTCAGGCCAAACAGGTCAGCACCCCCCCTAACGACGGACGAGATAGCCCCGGCTCTCTCAAAGTGCTCCGCGACGTCGGCCCCAGGCCCGGACGGGATCCCCTACTCCACCTGGAAACAGGTCAACAAAATCAACCCCTCAATCCTCCTCCACATACTTTCCCCGCTGGTCCTCCGGGGGTACCACCCCGCGTCGTTGAAGAGCTCGAATGGAGTAGTGCTCGACAAGCCAGGGAAGCCCTCCTACGAATCACCCTCATCCTTCAGGATTATCGTCCTGATCCGAACAATCTCAAAGGTCCTCGAGAGGATCATTGCAGCCCGACTACTTGCGGCAGCCCGGCTCAGGGGACTGTTGCACCCCAACCAATGCGGTTCGCTCCCTGGGCTCAGCACCTATGACGCGTGCCTCACCCTCACCAACGACGTCAGAACCCTACAGAGGCCCCGTCTAAAGGTCTCCTCCCTGTTTCTAGACATAAAGGCAGGGTTCGACAACGTCGACAACAACACTTTGGCCCGCATCCTGAGGGAAGGTGGGATACCCTCCTACCTGGTCTCCTGGGTTTCGTCCTTTCTAGGCGAACGAAGCTGTACCCTCATTTTCCAGGGGGCCCAGGGACCCCAGCCCCAGTGAACGTCGGCGCTCCCCAGGGCTCTCCGATCTCCCCGCTCCTCTTCCTTCTCTACGTTGCGCCACTGCACTTCGGGATCCCTCGGGGATTGATGATATCATATGTGGACGACTTCGCCCTCACAGTTGCTTCCCTTTCCTACCGTGGCAATATCCACCGGCTCCAGGACCTGTTCGACAAGCTTGAAAGAAAGGCGTCCCGTCTAGGCGTCTCCTTCTCGGTTGCGAAGACAGAACTGATCCATTGGAGGACCCCCAGCCAGAGGCACTCGCCGAAGTGCATCGCGCCTATCCAAATCAAAGGGGAATTGTTTCACCCTGGAAACTCCATCCGGTGGCTCGGGTACTGGTTCACTCCGGCCCTTGACCCCGCTGCACATTTCTCGCGCCGCCTGGCCCTGGCCCAAGGGGCGTTCGCCCTCATTCGTCGCCTTAGCCCGCCTGGGGCGGGCCTCCCCCCGTACCTATGCCACAGATTGGCAACGTCACTCGTCGCCCCCATCCTGCTCTACGGCGCGGACCTGTTTACACCTAGCGTGGGTACGACAGTCCGCCTCGATACATTCTGGCGCCAGGTCCAGAGGTGGACCACAAACTGCTTCTCAGCTACGCCCACAGGGATACTTTCGGTGGAGTCTTGCCTCCCGCCCATCTCCCTCATGATTGCCCACCGGCAGAGGCTGGCGGCGCTCAGGGTAGTCTGCTCCCCTCCCAGCTTGAATCCGGCAACAGCCCGCCTCCACCCCTCATTCCCTTCACTCTCGGTCCACCGGGCACCTGACTCCTCGAGGGCCATAACCCGAGGCCTGTCGTCCGTGTACCTCCCCCTGCACTGGAAGACCCCCCAACCTGTCCCACCAATAAGAAACCACCTGCCGGTGGACGCGGTGGCTCACCGGACAATACCCTTCACCCTTGGGCTATCTCGGATGCCCATGATCAATTCCCACCTTGTATGCCCGGCCCCCGTCCTCCCGCCCCAGTCCTTGATGGACAGCACCTATTCCGCCCTGAAGAACAGGATAAGAGAAAGACTCCTAGTGGAGTGGGCCTCCCTTTTCCCGACCCTGGGGTACTACCTACACCCTCCAGCGCTACAGCCGAGGCCTTTCATGGGCTTGGGTAAGTTCGTCGCCGGGAGAATTCACCAGATGAGAGCTGGAAAAAGTTACCTGGCTGCCCACCCAACCTGGAGGTCCCCCGATGGCGACACCTCCTGCCCCCGCTGCGGCTTGGAACCTGAAACCTTTGAGCACGCCATCCTATCCTGCCCCTCGAGACAGCTCAGCAGGTCGCGCCTCCTCCACGGCGTCTCTGATGTCGGTCCCTGGGCCCCACTCTGGTCATCCCTCCCACTGCTAAAAAGGCTAGCCACCTACATAGGCGTTACCTCCACGGGATTCCCCCCCACCATGTTCCCGCCCACCACCCCCCCCTCTTCCCCCCCGCTTCCTCTCTCCCCCCCCAGGGTACCCCCTCCGGTTTTTCGTGTTTTTTCGTTGGCTGAGGTTTAGGGTCGTTGGGTTATGTTTCCTTACTTTACGTTGTGTAAGCTTGCCTTGCTAGACGACTAAGTTGTTGGTTGTACTTTCCTTGTTACATGTCGCCAATCGCCCGGCGGAGGAGAAACCTGCGCGATAGTAGATACTTACTGGTGCCGTGACTTTCTTTTGTTATATTTTTTGATTTATAGGTTTTGTTCTCTCCATAGCTAGCGCTGCATGAGGCTTTTTGTACCTAAACACAATGAACGCATGATTACAAAAAAAAAAAAAAAAAAAAACGACCAAGAGATAGGACACGAACCATCTCTCCTCCACCACCGGCGATTGAAATCTCAACACCACGGGAAATCATCGTCACTTTCCCCCACCCACCTCTCTTCTCCCACGATGGCTACTGCCTAGGAGTTGATGTTAAGCCATCTACCCTCCTC
>Ga0307517_10002981_pt1 | contig 26747 bp, 32 predicted proteins | sample 23_EM_MG_FD_194515 | JGI IMG/M metagenome (GOLD analysis project Ga0307517, IMG submission 194515) | Populus trichocarpa ectomycorrhiza microbial communities from riparian zone in the Pacific Northwest, United States - 23_EM | ecosystem: Host-associated > Plants > Roots > Unclassified | place... | reverse complement strand
AGGATTTAACCGAGGTTTATGAGGGTATGGATGACCCATACATCAACTGGAGTTTGATAATTTTGCCCCCCATCCCTCACATGCCTCATGAGGTATAGGGGGCAAATGTGTACTTTTGCTGATGATGCCACCACCCAAAGGGTATGATTAAATCATACCTTCCTGCATTCGCAATTTCGCAGGATATCATACTTCCGTGGCCGTTGGCACTGATTTCTAGAAGAATAGGATGGGTAGAGAATGTTCCTCCAGTAGGCGCCGTTTCGCCATCGAAGGTTGTGATTTTTAATGCTGAATCCCTAGATTCGGTCGGGATTTCGAGCCGTCGTGCGGTGTCTTGGTTCATGAGAAAGATATTTGAAGCAGAATCTAAGAGGACGTTTATCGCGTGTTTTCGTCCTTTGATTTCAATAAATGCCTTCCCCTCAGGGCAGGCATAGTGGTTGGGTTTTTTAATGGGTCTAGAGCTTTCGCCCTGTCCTTGATGAAATCTTTTCATTATCGCGGTTACAAGTAGTGTGGGGGTTTGTTACCGCGCCTGCGCAGTTTCGGCTCTTAAAGTCTCCTCAGACAAACTTTCGCAACAAGTGTCATATATTTTGATATCAGGCAGCCCACTACGAGCGGTCTTTACCTCCTGCCGAGGAGTTCCCCTATCACAGGAGTGGTGGTTCACTAGAGTACCTCTCGAGTTCGCGACTAGGATGCGCGGTCCTTTATCGTCGACTTATCCCTCATCCGAGACTGTCCCCTGCGACGAGTCCACAGTACCTCCGCCTTCGAGTTTGGTCTCACACCCGAGACCCCCTCAGACACCATCTGTCGGGCATAAACCTTGTGCCCAATAGAGGCGCCCCCAGCTTCTATTTGCCCGGCTTTTTTACTCGGAGGGAAAGTCAGGTTGCCCTGGATTTCGACCCTCCTCACGGGTGTCGTGCAACTCAAGTTCTGTTCCGATGAATGGTAATCTTCTTTTTCCCTTTTAGTCTCGTCGACTGCTTTCCTCTCTTGTAGTTTTTTATGGCTCCCGTGGTGAGCACGGACTATCCAATTTTGGACGTAAATTGGCAACCGCGATCCTTTGGTCTTTTAGCCTTCCGGTGGGATCTCGTCACCCACTACGCCGCAGGTCTTTCGATTCGAGGCGGCAACCTCACTACCCGATCACCGTGGTTGTCGGTACCTGGATGACTTTTTATAAAATGTCGTCATCGTCAAAGGCCCAAGCCGGGGGCCTTTGCACCGCTCGCTTCGAGCTTTCTCCCTTGCTATCAACGGCAACAGTGGCTACCTGTGGGTGTCGTTTTGGCGCGAATGCGGATGGTCATTTGGGCTTTGATTGCCCTCGATACACTGCAGATACTTGTATAGGTTTTCGACAGTGTTTCCACATGTGGTTTCTCATCCCGCATCGCGTGCATTTGTTGTCAGATTTCCGTTTATCGTGAACCTTCTGATCGACGCTCTGGTGTGCTTCCGACCACACCGTATGTCTAACCTCCCCCGTCGGTACCACCGACCCTTCTTTCTTCACCTTTCTCTCCCCAGCCTCTTTCTTCTGGTAGGCCGCCTTTTCCGTAGGCGTGTATTGCTTCTTTACACGCCTTGCGGCGACCGTCGGCTTCGAATCCTCGAATTTTCGTTTTTCGCCTTGTGTCGTGCCGGAGGGACCGCCTCCTCAAAGATCTTTGCGTTCCTTGAAATCTTCTTCCGCTCTGGTTACGGTCTTGACTGCTTCCAACCATTTCCCATCGTCGACATATTCTCTGTGTGAGAGCCGTCGCAATGCTTCAATGGGAGGTTCGTCTTCAATCATTTGTCTCCAGGCTATCCCGGTGACTCTTGCATGGATGTTGAGATTTTCCATCTCCATCAAGAATTTGGCGACATCACCTCGATATTTGACCGATCCCATTTCTCGTAGGGATTGTTCCGCTTCATGGGTGGGTCCGAAGCGTTGCAGGGCTTGTTCGGCAAAAACGTGCCAGAACTCGTACCCTTCTTGTCTCGTATAACCTATTTCCCCAGTCATTTGTCATCGGTAGGTTAACGCAAACGGTGCGACTTCTTTCGCGTCCATTCGGCTTATGGCGTATCGGATTCGTTGGGCCTCGTCTTCCCACTGCCAACTGTTCTGACCAAAATAATCTGTGCATGTCATTAGCCACATGCGGATATCTTGTTGTTTCTCGTTTCGAAACATGGCAGGGGGTTCCGCTGGGACCCTTGTTCGTTGTCCCAAGGCATTGGCCATGACTCGAGAGAACAGGTTAAACTGTTCATCGTTCTCGACGTCGTAGTCGTCTTCTTCTGGCTGGGGTGCGGGTCTCCCGTCCCGTCTTCCCTTGCTACTCTCGTCTGGTTTCCTACCAGACCCTTCTCCCTCATCATCGGGGTCTCCTCCCCCTCCGCCGCCTGGAGCTCCTGTCGCTCCTTGTTGTGGTGGTGGTGGTGGTCTTCCTCCGCCTGCCCCCGAAGCCTCAGGTGTCGGATCTGACACCTTGCCTTTTCCTTTCACCTGTCCCAGCAACTGTTCCACCAGAGCCTTGAGCACCGCGATTTCTCCATCTTGGGCTTCTCGAGACTCCTGTTGTCGTTGTAACTCATCTCTTACGAGATTAATGCTTATCTCGTGATTTTCCAACTCTCGTTTGTGCTGTTCGTTTATCCGAACAATCTCCTGATCGAGGAGTAGGTCCCGGTGCATGGACTGTTCGCCAGTTCCTTGCACTGCTTTGTGGAGGTGAGAGGTGACAGCCTCGTGTCTGGTCTGTCGCTCATCTGTTTCACCAAGTCGTTCCGCGACTTGGGTGGCGAAGCTTTCTTGGACCTTCTGAGATTCCAAGTCCAAAAGCTGAACTTGCTCGTCTATTCGGGTGAGTTCTCGACCAACTATCTGGACCCCGGACTTCAACTGATTTTTGACGGTTACCAGTTCTTGGGCCATTAATAAGACATTGGTCGGAAGGGAGCTGAACGCAAGATGTTCTCTATCTTGGCTTGTGGTGAGTTTTGGGTCAAAGCGGCCGAGGATCTGTTCTAATCTTCTGATCCGACCGGCCATGAGGGATTCGCTCGTAGGTTCGGGCGTTCGGCGACCTCCTGGTCGTCGTCCCTTTCCGTATTTTTCTAGGAAGCCTAATCCGACAGGGGATCGGGGGGTTGGGTCGGCCGAATGTGTTCGGGCCAGGTGGGTAACCGTTGTCTCCACGCTATGGGCAGAGGTTCGGGAGAGTTCATCACCTCCCTCGCTTCCTTCCTCTCCTCCAGGCCGTTCTCCTCCTTGCCATTCCATGGCTTCAGGAGCTTTGGGGTCAGAAGACATTTTCTTCGACTTCTATAAGGAAAACTTATCTTTGGTTTCCTCCCCAGACAATCGGTATCTCAAAACACTGACTTGAGTGTTGATCTTTTTTTTTTGGGTACGGGGTGTACCAAATGGAGCTTGATTTCTCCGAGGGTGTGGAGTAGATGAAGTCTTCGCCGTACTGGTATTGGTATAGTGTGGCTATGTCTTCGAGGGTAACGGTGTTTACTGGGTTTGTCCACCAGACATAAGATTCGTTGTAGGGCTCTTGAGTCCCTAATTCGGCTATAGGGGTGAGGACTTCGTCTATCGAGATAGTCCTCAGTGGTCTTGGTACGAAAGATTTTTTGGGTTTGGGAGTATGAGTGTCTCTGCCAAACATTCGTCTCGGTAACGATGTGAAGTATCAATATACTGTTAGGTGGTAGCTTCGGCGTCAGGTATTCCGACAGCTAGGACCGGGATCGTAATTATATCGGAGAACTCGTTAAGAAAACACGAGTAATGTAGGCTAGATATAATATTCACTTCGGTATAGATAGTCGAAGTATTGGTAACGATATAAAAGTGTAGATAACTTATTATATTGATAAGATCTCTTCTCCGTGCTTGTTGTTCTTTAATAGCAGCGAAGATGCTTCGATATTTATATTCCGCGTCTGAGCAATCGGGGTATACATGCTAACTCTATACCAACTAAGTACCTTTGCCCGCAACTCTGCGAACTTCACCTGAGTGCGAACACTCGTAGAACCTGAAAACTCTCTGCCACACCTTTTGCTCCCATGATCAACTTATCGGTTTGCGCTTTCATTATTCCTGATGGTGTGGAAACCACGTCAGGTGTCAGCTCATCCGTTTATCCGTTGACAACAATGGTTACGAATTATCTTGCCCCCGTGCTCACCGAGGGTAGTCTAACTCGCTGGACAGAAGATGGCCAATCTGCCTTGGTTGGTTCCGTCGAGAATTCAACTTGCAACTGCATATTGTATTCTGGTCTTCCGGCATTACACGACTTGTCCTCGGGATCGTACCTATAGGCTTTTTCCCTCGGACTCCATCTTATACCAACTTGTCCTTTGTGGATGCACCCGATCTACTTACTGGGCATAGTTACCGCCTTCATACTCTACACGACTTAGTAGGTACGAGGGGACTAACTTTCGTGCGAAACGTCCTATTACCTTCGACCCACTCTTCCGACTGTCTGTCTTCAAGTGCCTGTAACCTTATGCGCCGTCGTCCGATTCACCTGCTTCCACTTGCATAAGGTGCCCGGAGGTCTCCCCTCCTACATCCTGCGAGCAGGATCCGGTCGGACGGACGGCCGCGATCTATACGGTGTTATGGGATGTGTTCCGTTGATAGTGGTCTTTGGTGTTGGGACGCAACTACCCAGGCGGCCAGTGATGACGCGCCGTCCCAATGCCGGGGCTGGAGGCGGGTGTTATCTTTTTCCTTCGAAGTTGGAGTGCGTCAAGGTATGGTAACTTTGCCCTGTAAATCCTTAAGGGGAGTCCGTGCGCCTAACACTCGGCCGGAGTGTATCCGTGAATTCGAATACAACGTGTGTTGATAGCAAGTACCGCATCCTGATCTCACGACTCCAATACTGAGAAGAGCCTGAAGACAGGCAAGCCAGCCTGATCCTTCCCATGAACATTTGCACATACCTCTCGCTCAAACCCACTAATTGAGGATGCGAAATGGCGGAAGCAAAGTGCATGACTCCGTGGTCTTTCCACATGTCAGAGATCAAGCTTCCAGTAAAGTGGCTCCCATTATCTGAGTATACCGTTAGAGGCCATCCCACTATCGGAAAAATGTGATCAAGCAAGGCCTTCATGGTAGAAGCCTGATCGGCCTTCTTAACTCCGATAGCCTACAGGAATTGGGAAAAGTAATCGACAACTATGAGGATATAGGAACAACCTGTCGCTTTGCATGGAGGAGATATCGGTCCCATCAAGTCCATTCCAATCATATCCATAGGCTTGAATTGAATAATTGATCGTAGTTCTCCTGCCTTTTGCACCTTTGTAACCCTCTGACATGGCTCACAAGAAGAAACCCAGTGCCCAACATTATATGCACGGGAAGGCCAGTAAACTCATCCATACGCCCGCCCAAGGGTAATACCATTCGCGAAATGCCCATGTCCTTCATGCAGACTAGCGAGTACCGCTGGAACATCGTTCTCCAACACACAACTTGCAAGCTCTCCATTCTTTTCCCTGAAGAAAAGCTTCGCCTCACTTCAATCCACCAAAACATATCTTCTCATCGCTTTCTCTAGCGCCTTCGTTTGACTCCTTCCCAATTCCATCCGTCCAGCTCCCACATATCCATCGTCCAACTCATCCAATCTTGCCTGCACCACTGCCCCATACATACCCGACTCTAGCCACTTCTTCCACCTCCTTTTCCTCACATCCTTAGCCGCATGTTCCAAACCAATTCTATTTCCCAATTCCTCTTCCGATTCTCTCTTCTGTAAACATACCGAATGCCAATAAAAACCATCTAAATCCTCATCGTTTAAACTTCCCAACTCAGCCTCTCCCAAAGTTACTCTCCAATAATTCCTGATATCCCAGAATTTCGGATCACTCCGCAATGCTATAGCCAACTCGGAGTTAACCATCACATCAGTGGCCAGCCCGGTTATAGTAACAACATTCCCGATTTGTGGACTTAAACCTTCAGCATCATCCCTAGTAGTGTGCTGTAAAAGACGGGTAGAAAGGCGGAAGAGACCATCGGCAATACCCATGAAATGCGTTTTTGCCAAGCAGTGCAGTAGCTGCATATCATATTCCCCTAATCTTTCCTGCCAGCGGGCAATTCGTCCATGTACATCGTTATCAAGTCCGGTGAGCAATGTTCTCAGAGCTGGGTGGTCAGTATAAACTAACACAGGATGCTTAGAGGCCATAACCATCCATCTGACTTCTGCGAGACAACGAATAACAGCCAGAGCTTCTCGTTCGGAGTTGGCATACCGAGTTTCCACCTCCGTAAGTCGGAATGAAATAAACATTAAGATCCTTTCAGCAGCACGATGAAAGGCGGAACTACCAGCTTCCGTTCCTGGTGGAATGCCATCAAGTTGAAATATGACACCACCTACTCCCTTTTTACTAGCGTCTACCGCAAGATGATATTGCTCCTCCGGGTCTGGTAGAGCTATAGCATTACTCGAGATTGATTGCTTAATCGCCTGAAAGGCGACCTGCCTTTCCTTTGTCCATTCAAAGTCCTGCTTCTCCTTTCTAAGCTCATACAGTTCAGCAATCTCCTTTCCCACCTTCTCAGATGTTTCCAACCCGTACTTCATGATGCGAACTAATTCCGCTCGGCCAGGAATAAATCTGCGAAGAAAAGGTGTCAGGTAGCAGAAGGCTTCCACTTCAGACTGATTCGTAGGAGACGGCCACTGAAGAATAGTCTCCCGCTTCCTCAAAGAGGCCTCAAACCATTCTGCCCTGCTTGTAACCCAACAAAGTCCAGGGAATGGCAAAAGAAGAAGGACTTAGAATCCTTGAGGTACATAGGACCCCATGCGCGCCGTGGAAAAAATTGTTTGTGGAGAAAATGATACATTGCATCGAAGGTGGTAGCACTCCCATAGCTATCATCGATCATTCCATCGAATGCCACCTGGCCACTATCTCCTATCAACGAGTCTGCACCTTCTAAGAACACTTCTTCTCCACTACTGGAATCAGTTCCACTTGGAATAGCACCGAATACCAAGTCTCTGAACCAACTGTAAGTATGGGTTCCTCCAGTCAACCCTTGGCCCATAACGTTATAACAGTACATCCCGTACGGTGTGACAAAACCCAGCTTGGTTTCATCGCCTGGTCTTACCGGAATTGCCTAGTAGGAGTTTGCGGCATCAGTCGTAAAGAAAAATGTCTTTCCCTTCTTCAAGATAGTGTAAACAATTTGCTCAATACGCGGACATGGGTATTGAGACTTTTCAGTAACACGATTCAACGGAATGAAATTGTGTACCATGCGTAATCGGGCTTCCTTTGGTAGAGTATCAGCTCTGGGCTTCAGAGGAAACTTCGTCCTGGCACCCCACTCTGTATCACAACGAAATATGAGGCCTGCTTCTGCTATCTTGGGCAAAAGGCGCCAGCAGAAAGCAATTTCTTCCTCAGTGTAAAGAGGAATACGAGCGCGGTAAGGTTTCGCATTGGGCTGGAGTACTATAGCGTGCTCGATCAAATCGGTTCTTTTTATCCGTAGCAAATCTGTCTCCAATACATCTCGCCATGTATAGAGCATTCTCTTGGCTCTTGTCGCTTCCTCTTCCTTCAAATGCTGCCCGAGCTGCAAAGCAGTAGATGAAAACCAAGCCTCAATATCATCCTCAGAAACCAACTTCTCACTCGGAATAGTGCGGGTCTCTGGCCTCTGTGTCGTAGGAAATAGCTGAGCTTTGTTTCATGTCAAGGCCTTGGTTCCTAACACCTTCCAATTCACTTCCGGGGTGTTCTTCTTCAATCCGTGTTCCATCATTCCAACCTCCTCTTCTTCCCCCAGCTTCATTCCACCATGTTCACCGACTTCGTCTGTTCTGCTTTGCCTCCTTACTACTTCCACGCCGAAACAACCCAGCTTCTTCTGTTTCCTTGTCTCCTGAAACCCTTCTTCATACCTGTAAGCTCACACCCACTTCCATTTCCCTCTACCTCCATCCCGCCATACACTAATCCACCCCTTCTATACCTACTAACTGCGTCTGACTTCCCAGGGGCATACATGCGTCGCTCCTTCCCCTGCCACCAGGGCGACGCAACTAGTTTCCCGACCATGACTCATTCTCCCCTCCCTCCTGCCAGTGGTCCAATTCATTTAACAAAGTCTCGACTGCATCCTCTGCATCCTCATCGTCAATGTCGTACAAGGAAGGGGGTTGTATACTTTCCATTTTGACTCCGGTACCGGTGCTAGGAATTGCCGGAACCTTCCTTCTCACTCGGTCACTTCCCTCAATAAATAAGGTGCAAGAGTCATGGTATTCAACCACTCTAACTCTTTTCAACCATCTCCGTGACAGCAGTAACTGATAACTCTGAGATACGGCTACATCATATGCCTGGACTCTTGCCAAGACACCAGCCACTACCACATCAAGCCAGACGTAGTTTTTAAGAACCACTAGCCGATCGTCTGCGAGCCTCATCCCAAGACCAGAGACAGGAAACCGTTCTAACTGTAGTCTGTCAACAAGCTTGGATGAAATCAAATCCAACATCGCTCCCGCATCCACCAATACCTCCGGAATTTTCACATTACCTATCCAGGCCTCAATGTAAAGGCACTCTACATTGTCCTCAGCTCCCGGAGAAGCTTCACTAACTACTTCATTCCCAATAGACTGTTTCGAAGAATGAAGACTGACCGGTTCCAGAGGACTGCTTCCTTTGGTATTTTTCTTCTCCCTTGGCCTTGGAATAGAGGATCGTAGAAGTTCCGCCAAGTCACGACGGAGACGAGGGGAACAATCCAAAAGCTGCGGTAACGTGATTTGTAGACGGGTCTTCGGTCCATTCAGTGCATCAAGGATTGTAAAAGGTACTTCGTCTTTCATCCAATTGATTCGTGCAGTTTCTGTCTTTTCCTTCAGCTTCTTCAAAGGGGCACTTACGGGTTGGAACCTTCCAGACTGTGGTACTTGGATCTCCTCCAAGTTGTCTTCATCTTCCATGACCTCGTCGGTAGGTATCAGCGCAATCACCTCCAGATTTTCATCCTCATTGTCAACCGCAGCTGTGATCTCAGGGCCTCTTTTGTATGCTAACGGATTATTAGTCGGACGAAGTGACCTGCGAAGTTGTGAGCTCTCTCCGGTACTTCCAGATCTTCTCACAATCTTCTGTGCACGGCGACCATTGAGACTCTCTGAATCACCATCGTCTACACGAGCTCTCTTTTCAGCCAGAGCATTCTCGAAGATTGTTCTGACTGCCGGGATCCGAGCAGCCACAATGCAAGGTTTCCCAAGATCACTACTGCTAATGTGACATGAGCGAACACAAGACACCGGGGTGGTAACTGTGGCTCCGAAACTGCAAGCATCTGGTGAGGAACCAGGTAGAATTGCTCTTGGTCCAATATCGGTATTGTTTACTCCGGTTCGTGGTACATCCTGCTGACTACCCGGAAATCGGTAATCCGTGCAGTAAGAGTCCCTCTCGCACCTGATCCTATCTCTTATGTCCTGTTGTTCGCGAGCTGAAAGAGGCTGATTAGGGCAAGTGTCAGCATAATGTCCTCTCGTCCCACAGTTGAAGCAAGTGACTCGGAGATTTCCCCTGGAATTCCCGCGGAGATTATTTGGGCTGCTGCCACTCAAGATATATGGATGTCTTGGAACCCTGCCTGTCATGCTTTCATAGACTGACATAAAAGTATTAAATTGCGCTTGAGTTAAGGCAGGAGTAACCGGGATGGTTCCGGATGATACTTGCCCCACATCAGCCTTGCTAACCGCGTGGACCTGTGAAAGAGCGGGGGTAGTATAAAGGGATACAGAAGGTTCCACAGCTTCCTGAGTTTGCTGACTAGGCCTAAAGGGATCCGGTTCGCCACTTTCCTGATACGAGAACTTTACCACCGTCAGTGCTTTAAGAAAGGGGAAATTAGGAGTATCCTTTAAGTCAAAGGTGACTCTTTGCCTGCGTTCCTGATCTCTCTTCCCCTTAACGAAAGCAATGGCAAACAAAGAATTGATTTCCTTAGGAATCTTCTGTGAGAGCCTTTCAACTCGATGAACATAATCCCTAATGTGTTCACCTTCGCCCTGTGCCAACAAGAGCATCTCATTCTGGACAGCGAAGAGGGAAGAAGCCTGACTGGCCTTGATGCCGTACTGCTCCTTAAATTCCCTAACAATTTTCCCGTAATCTTTCTTGTCTCCTTCAGGAAGAACATAGTACCACCAATGGTACGCATCCCCATTCCTCTCCAAATTCTGACGGAAGAGCCTAATTTTAGAATGGTCAGTGGCATCTTTAACACCAGGGGTAATAGATAGCTCCCAAGAGACAGCGGCAGTTTCAATGTCATCTAAATACTCCTCTACGCTCTCGCTCAAGTCACTGTTGGCCCCATTGAAGGGGGTAATCTTAATAAAGGAATTCATCCTTGGAGGTTCCAGTACCGGAGGAGATAACGGTGGGGAAGATGACTGTGGAGAAATCTGAAAGCGAGAAATAAATGAAGAACTTGAGTTAGAAGAATGAGAGAGTTCCCAATATCTCCGAAGCAGGTTCCTGTTAATGTCAATAGCTCTGCTATACGAGAAAGGAGTGTTTGTCTGCAGGTTGAGACAGAGGAGGAAAACAAGTAGAAAGCGGAGGTTATGATCAAGACTAAAGGGCAGCGGGGAAAAACACAAGAGATAGAGCAAACAGTCTTTCCAGTATACGAACTAGAAAATCCGTTTCAGAGCACCACTGTACGGACAAAGAGTTGCCCGGTGGACGAGACGAATCGAAGGTAGAACTTCCACTGTCCGGAGGATAGAGATTGTGGCCGGCAAAGAACACAAGTGACAAAGAGTACCGGTATGGGCAAACACCGCTTACACTACCGGGAGTCTCTCTTCCCTGGGCAAAATCAATCGAAGTCACGTAGAACGAAAGAAAGCAAAAGGTTCAAGATCACTAAAGGTCCTCACTCGCTGAGGTTGTAGTTGTCTCCGTCGTCTTCTCTTGCTATGAAGCTATCTACCGGTCTTATATACCCGTATCCTTCCCATATCTCCCATGACAACAGCTGATACCTATCCTGCTACAGCCATATGCCCGTAGTCCGTTCCCCAAGTCCCACATAATAATATAAACATGAAAAGAAACAAACATCTAACTAATTCATCTAGAAGCCCCACAGCACCCAGAACTCGAGTTTACGTTATCAGCGCCTGGAACGTCGGGCGCACAGGGTGAGCGGGGAGAGATGGGGCGCAAGATGATTTTTTTGCTGATGTACCATTAGCAGAACTCCCTTTACCATCTGCTCGGCTTGCTCTATTTCCATTTTCCGCTCTTCCACAATCCTTCATCCTGAAACGTACCAGCATCTGCCAGCAGTCATCTGTCATCCACTCAGGGACCTTTTTTGTTTAAAAAAAGCCTCTGGCCAATCCAGCAACCACCCCCCTCCCCAGACCAGTATTACGATGGCAGCCTTGAAGGTTGGCCTCACTTTTGAAAAATCACGGGCCTTTAAAAATGCCGGTGATGTTAACTGGTGTAAGCTCATTTGCGGCTTCCCCAACCCAGGAACCTATGGTCAGGAGTATAAAGCCTGAAGAAATGCTATGAACCGTAAGATTGAGCAAGACAGGATCCCGGGGTGGAAGCAGAGTACAGCCGCCTAATGGGCGGCCATCCAGGCATATGCTATTACCCTCCACCCTGGTAGCCGGAGGTCGGGACTCTGGCAGGCTAATAACCTCCCTTGTGAATGTTTTACCCAATGCCTTGACCTTTTGCTAAAGGACATAGCAAAAAAACATCAGCTTATCTTAACAGACATGTTGAAAGTCCAGCGTGTTGCCGCTATTGCGGTTGCGGACCCCGCCCTGGCCAGAAATAATCGTAAGTTAGCTCCAGGAGTTCGCATTAAGGTACCCTATATGCTAATACAGCTCCTGCAGGTCTTGCCAGTCCACGCTCTGTCTGTCTCTGGGTGGCTTGGCCATCCGAAGTCCGCCCAAGCAGTCCACTTCCTGCCGGGATGGACAAAATCCAGTGGCAAACCCACGAACATGTTTACTGGATGGAGCTAGCTAAGCCCACCCTTGCGAACCTGCTTGCGGGCATAGACAGAATCTTGTCACGTGGATTTGAATATCGTATGGTCGTTGGTGAGAGGGGACAGGGTACACGTTTGCTGCGAGACCATCCTGAGGAGCCGTTGCTCGTTGCTGAAATGATCCGAATCACAAATGGCAGCCATGTCCGCATATGGTGGTCCTTGAATCCGCCAAGCGAACCAATGGATCTGCTCTTCGGTGCCCATCTCAGCACCAATACGGAAGATAGCACCCCTGCTCCTGGTGACCTCCAGTTTGACCCACGCGATAACCAGGGCACCCCTTCAGAAGAGCAGTGGCCCAGTAGCGATGAGGAGCCGAACTCTGACGGCCACCGGCCAGAGTTGTCGGCTGCGGCCGCAAAGCGAACCACCTCATCTACGACGACCAGGAGCGGTAATACCAGAAAAAAGACGGGGCCAACAGACTGCATAAATTGGGCAGACTTTGGCAAATGAGAGCTAGACTCCGATGTCGCTGCTGATTGGGGCCTCGATTTGGCGGACAGGGCGATCCTGGCCCTGGATTCCAGCCCTACATCGTTTCCTGGTAAGCAAGCTTGTGTCCCTTGTGCTAACTTGAGCACTCGTGTTTTGAGTTCTAGTAGACAAAGAGGACAGGTGACTGACCTAAAGAAAGCACCTCGGAAGCCAGCAAATAAAAGTGGTTAATGCAACCTGGCGGTCATGCCAAAGGCGGATGAGCCATACAGTTCTGATGAAAGTCCAGATTCCCAGCTGAAGGTGGCCTGCCACATCAGCAAAAATAATACCCTGCGTCCTGACTGCCTCTGGTGCACCACCTTTGCGTTCTGACGTCGTCTCATCTAGGCTTCTCCCGCCCTGACGGCTTCAGATCCAGGACTCTCCTGCCATGATGCCAGTTCCTTCTCACTGAACGTCAGGGCTTCCTGCATCTTCCCACCTCGCATCCTGATGTTTTCTGCTCCCACCTCCCTCGTCCGGATCCCACGATTATGATCTCTCCGGTCCTGACGTCTCGTCACTTCTTCCTTATCTCACCCCCGATACATGCCGCGTGGTGATCCAATCGTGACTCTATCAGACGTCGCCTTGTGTTCCTGGATGCATCGTGAACTAAGTCTAATACCTGATCCTACAGCTACAGACTTCTCTTATTCTTAACGCTCTCCTGATGAGTTTTACTGTATCCAGATAGCCGAGACGCCCCTGTGATACGTGGCTTTCATTAATTCTACTCTAAATTCCATGACTTAGCTTAACGTCCTCATATCAATACTACTAAGCTCAGCCGTGTACCCTTTCCCACATTTGAGAGCGACCGCATCCCAACATCATTTATTACAGCTATTCTACTCATTCTCAATCTACTAACTACACGCATCACTGCTCAAACCTTGCTCCTGCTCTATATCCAACAGCTCGCTATCCGCAGCGGCCTCCTCTGGTGGCTCAAGATCATCAAGGCTGAGCACGAGGTATCGCAATGTAGTAGGAGTCATGGTATTCTCCAAAGTTAGCCCTACGGCCACCTGCTGTGAGCAGTCCGGCGTCTGCAGATCGGAATCGAGAAAGGTGAGGAGCCGGGTGGCCGATGCCTGGCTGAAATCGGAAGATGCAAAAGTTTCCGGGGAATGGTTTCGGTTATCCAGGGCGCCCCCCACGGTCCCAATACGCAGGTTGCTGGAAGTTTGACTGTGAATCCGTGGAGTCCCACGTGGGGGGGCCGACTCGACAGCTGACTCTGAATCCGTGGAGTCCCACACGGCAGGGGCAGACTGGACGGCTGACTCTGAACCTCGGCGGCGACTGCAGCCCCGTCGTCAGTAAACCCTTCACCGCGATCTTCCCATATCCTATGCTCCTTCTGAATCTTGGCTTTGATAGTCTCGCGAATGTTCTTAAGGATTATGGTCTGTACCCAGTCTGAGCAAGAGGCCCACATCTGGCGCTTGCGTCCAAAAAGGTCTTCCGAGCTCAATGTCATGGTAGTATCCGAACCGGAACGAGAGGATGCAGGGTTCGGGGTCAGGCTCACCTCCTACTGCCTCGGGCCTCAAGTCGCATGTTTCAAGATAGATTCCTGTTTGCCACAGTCGCAGAGTATGGCAGAGTATAGCACAGATTAAGCAAACCATGGTGCCATTGATCCGACCAAGAAAATCCGGTTGGGAAATCCCAAACATTTTCTTGCCCTTGAAGTACTTTCCCCATATTGCGTCGGGGATCTGGGGCACAAGGAATCGATTCGTTACTTGCTGTGTCAAGTTCATACGCATTAGTTGTGCCCGGGCTATCACACTTACCTCATACCCTCTTGGGGAGCACATAAATCTATCCCTCTCAAGGATGTAGTCCACTCTACGCGGAATCGCCGTTGGGTCTCCCGGGAGATCGTACAATCTTCTAATGTGGTCCTTTACGTCGAAAACAAACTGAGATCTTACTGCAGAGTGTCTCGCGTGTATCTGTTACATTTAGTAAGCACCCCCGGCGGTGTGTGTGATGTTTGAGTATCAGCATCCACTTACAATCTTTATGCTTGCCTCCAATGCTTCAATATTGCCTGCGTCGGATGTGTCATCGAGAGCCTTCAGCCAAGAACGGTGGACCTCAGACATCAAAGTAGTGGGCGCTGGTAGTGGATTAACAAACAGGGTGTACTGGAGAATGAGAGTCTTGGCCTGCGTTATTACAGCAGCCTCGGCTCCTGTGGGTATATTTTGCCGTGAGTTAGTACCCGGCCAGATGTGCTCGTGTTGTGGCGTTCTCGAATGACCGGGAGGACTGAAGCTTCTGACTCCAGACGTAGTGACACTGTGGGTGGCTAGCGGCGACGAATACGGTGGTACACTGGAAGATGTGAACGTTGGTGGAGTGTACACACTACCTTGGGTTATACGTCGTGGAGCAGCTGGGGTGCGCCTGACTGGCGCTGCCCCCTGTGATCCAGAGGGGGGCGAAACTCGCACAGTCGAAACCTGGGTGTTTGCTTGTCGTCTGTCCGCAGTTCGTGAGCGGCGACGAGTCCCTGGTGCAGTGTCGTCATCTGGAATGTCATTGTCTTCTGCGTCTGGTTCTGTGACCGATTCAGTTTGATCCGATCTGCGCGAGTTCTCGTACTCATCGCTGCTATCATCGCTTAGACGAAGTCTCTCTATATGTGGTTGTGCGTCAGGTTCCCCCTCGGGTTCTGTATACGCTGTGGTCTGTAATGAACTCTTTCTTGGGCGCTTTGCATGTAGTGATACAAGATGTCTTGTGATTTGTGGTGGGGAAGAACTCCGACCTGATGACTGTGCACCGTGGGAGCTGGCCGATTCGGCCGGCAATGTTCGGGTACTATAGGAGCTGCCTGATTCGGTCCTCCATGTTCCTGATCCGGATCCCCTGTCGGCGGGTACGGCGTCGCGTCTACCCCGGTACAGATTGCCTACTCAAGGAGCAGGCTGGCTGAGTGACTTGCCTTGAGGTTGTCTAGACATTGTGGAATACGGTACAGGACGATTGGCCAAGGTTTCTTCGGAAAGGATAGGAATTAGGACGTAGAAAAGTGTAATGTATCCCTCGTGTTATGAAGATTAGGAGTTTGTGGTTGTTGTTTAATGGAACGCGTCAGGTCTTATACGCTATGTCTTGTGGGGGGGATCACATACTATCACTCGGTATTGAAAGAATCTTTTCGCCTGCAAAAAGGGGTTTTCTACTTGTTCAACATTATGTTCGTACTCTGGACAAGCTCAGGTATGATGTTCGTCTGGACTCTGGTATGAAAAGGTTCGACCGAATACAAGGCGTCGCTAATGTAGGAGGCGTCGCTAATGTCGCTGGAGCCTAAGCCAAAACTAGCCTCAAGGAGTATCCGTTAGCGACACTAATTCTAGCAAGACACCCGCCACGCCTAAAGCTGATTAGATATATCGAACCTCATCTCCGGACGTCCAATCAACACCACTAAATCTCTAGATCTCAGTTTTCACGTCATGCACCCCTTAGTTCGGTTGGCTGACGCCAGCCTAGTTATGGACCGAGAATGCGAGGCATGCCCAATCAGGAAAAAGGTATCAGACGTCAGCATAAGGGGACGTAAGGATGAGAGATGCTGAAGCAAGGGTGCGCAATGGTATCATTACTCGAGTCCTAACACATACGAGTACTAGCTACGATTCCCAAACAGAAAATTCAGGACTCTAAAAAGAAAACTAGATCTAGTATACAGTAAGGTATTTGGGTATTTGGGGTAAAAATGAAAAAAGAATTAAACTCGAAACTAGGAAATCTCCAATTATTTTCCACCTGGGCGATGTCTTCCAGAACGGCGTATTCCAGGTGCGGATGGGGTGTTTTCTGGGGCGCGCTCAGAACTCTGAATTGAAGATCCGCGTGCCGGGGGTGTCACGGATGCTGGTGGCTGTGTCGGGGCCACATTGGTGGTAGATGGCGGCAGTTGAGTCGTGGGAGAGGGACGTTCTATTGTTCTCTCAGGAGTCGAGAGATCGAGGTTGGCGGCCGGAGCAGCCGGAGGTGAGACTGGGCGCTCATCGCGAATCATAGGTCCGGCAGGTGGTGTGTCCTCGGCGCCATCGTTCCCTTGAGGCCTCAAAGTTACGAGCCCAGGATTCGACAGGAAATTCGTTGCCCAGGGGTTCTCCTGCGCAAATTTCCGGAGTTTTTGCAGCATCTCTGACTCGGAAGGCCCAGACGTACCAGAGGGCACCCCCGACCCCGGTGCAAATCGATTAGAGCTCGCCGGCTCCTCCATTTGCAATGGAATATTCCTCCGGCGCCTTGAGGGGCCCGGGACTCCCGGTGACTGGTCCTACATCGACAATTAGCTATCTTATTTTGATCTGAGTCTATGTTCAGTCTAGATACTTACCTCTCCGTCGTCCACAACGATAACGCCAGCACCAGGAGGCGCCCGAGTTGCTCCCTCTTGCTCGGCCTGTAGCCATTCATCCTCGTCAATCCACTCCTCCTCCTCCTGCATCTCCCGCGCCGCATCTTCAGCACCGGCCCATTCATCCCAGACGTCGCGGTCGAAAAAGGGGTACCTCCCATTGGGAGGCTCGGGCGTCTCGTCCAGGTCATCGCCATCTTCGGGACGTGACTCAAGAACCATGAGGTCCAGGGGATCGTGGCCATTGTTAGCGAGAAGCCACGCACGAATGTCGTCATCTCTATTCAAGAATATGAGCTGGCGCAGGGGGAGAGGATCTTCGGGGTCCTGACGTAGTTTGGTAGCACCCTCACCTGTCGCACCGATCAGATACCGGGGGCAGTTGATTTCCTCTTCGACGTCTTGCCCTCTTACCACCCGGAGCAGATCCCTGATGCTCGGGGTAGCCAGGACCCCCCAGGCGATTCCCCAGTCCGAATCTCTTACACACCAGGGATGGCCGAGGAAAGGATGCTGGGCAGCCAGCGCTCGCGTTCGACGAAGGATATTGATTCTCACAGCTCGAGGGGAATACGGGGAATCCAAATCGGAATGAGCCACTGGCAACACCTGTTAGTGCGGGGCTAAGTGAATAAAGATACATAACACCTACTTGGAGGTTCCGCAACGTCGCCACGACCATCCCGCTCAGCCCTTTGACGCTCGTTGGACGTCTGCAGTTTCTTGGCTGAATCTTTGACCAGGATCTTCAGATGCCGGATGAGTTCCCAAACGTCGTCTGCGTAATGCTGGCGTTTGATGAGCTCAATGCGCTCCCTGACTGGCGAAAGGCCATGAGCAAACGATATAATTGAATCAACTTGCGATTCGGTTAGGAGCCCAGGGTCCAGAGGGCGAGCTATGATATAGGCCTTTATTTGCTCGCCCTATGTGGCATAGGCGGCAGATGAACCTCGCGGATGTTTGAATTCACACGACGATTTCGCATAAGCAATGTCACCGTATACAGTGCTGGTTTGAGTTAGATTGTCAGTATATCAGATTCTGATTGCGGGATAGTTTGGTTTTATATAGACTGAATCTCCCGCGGCCGGTTGGAAGTGTGTGCGGACCTCAGGCTCCAGTTCTCTGTTCATTTAAAAAATGTTTGTGAGTTCGATATCTTATGATTCCACATCAAGACCATTCCATGATTGCTTACAGTTCTTCCACCGGGCAACGGGCGGCTGCACATGTCTGATTTCTTCTTCGGATACCGCTCTGAACATCTGGTGTAGGAGGCTGAGTTGCGGGACGTCTAATGGGCAGAGAGCTATTAACTTGGGTTACTAATACTAGGAGAGGTAGCTTGCTTACTTTCCCTTCTGCAACGGACGTCTCGCTATGCTCGGGGGCGCCATTGGTCCGTCGGCGATCTTTGAATCTAATATCCGGGGGCAAACAAAAGGGGGGGGGGGGGGTAGATTGATACCCACTTGAGCGTCGTTTGCCGTTTGTATATCTCAAGACACCAGACTTGGGGACGCAGGGTGTAAACAAAGGTGGACATCTGGTGAGTGGGGAGGTAAGAGATATGGAGGGGTCAGGGAGGGCTTTTTTTTTTTCTTTTTTTTTTATATCATATATTCGTTGTTAAGGTACAAGAAATCGCATGGAGCGCTCGCTATGGCGAAAACAAAACCCAAAATCCAAAACGAACTAACAAAGGAAACTTCCGGCACCAAATCATCCTCAGCTGGGGTCCGTGCCGGTCCCAGGCCCACATACGGGCGCGAAATGAAAACAAGTAAGCCAAAGGAAACCCTCCTTAAACCAGTGGAAGAGAATAAAAGACAATAAACGTAAACCTAGCTTTCTTGAGACGACATAAAGTACGCAAAAGAAACTACATTAGAAGAGCGGGAAGAAACAGAGGAAACAGCGGATGTTGGGCGCGAGAACATACCGGGGGGGGAAGGCTGTGGCTGTAGACTTGATGAAGCGGGCGAGTGCGCCCAAGAGGGCAGCAGAGGACCATACTGGGGCGTCGGGGCCGATGTCAGAGACCCCCTGAAGGGGGCGGGTCGTGGCGGGCTCCTTGGCCGGGCAGCGGAGGATAGCGTGCTCGAACGTCTCGGGGTCGGACAAACAGCTGGGGCAGGTGGTGGGGACGTCGCTGTCCCAGGAGGGGTGGGCGCGGAGGTAGCTCTTCCCAGATCTCCTCTGGTGGAGGCGGCCCGCAGTGAACTTGTTGAGGCCCATGAAGGGGTGGGGCTTCAGCGAGGGTTGGTAAGGGTACCTGGCCGGGTCTGGAGCGGCCTTGTCCCATTCTTCCATGAGGAGGTTCTTGCACTTAAGCTTAAGTTGCGGGTAGGAGCGGCCCAGGGGGGGCTCAGGATAGAAGTCGCTTAGGAGGTGCTGGGAGGTGACCGGGAGGGCGTCAAGCCCATCGAGGCCCAAAAGGAAAAGCATTGAGTGGGGGAGGGCGTCTAGGGGGAGGTGGGCCCTGTTCTTAGATGGTGGCCTGGGCTGGATCCATGGGAGGGGCAGGCGACTGCCCGCGTTCTTTGCGCTCAGGGCCCTGAGGTCTGGCGAGTGGCGGTGGAGGGAAGGCGTTTGCACCGAGGGGGGGAGCCTCGCGGCTGCTGGGTTGATCTCCGGCGGGGAGCAGAGAACCCTAAGGTTAGCCAGCCGGCGTTTATACGTGAGAAGGAGATCGAGTGGTGGAAGGCAGGCCTCGATGGCCAGGACGTCGGTGGGGGTGCTCATGAAGCAATTGGTCGTCCATCTCTGGACCTTGTGCCAGAACGCGGAGAGCTTCCTGGTCATGTGGACCGTGGGAACAAAGGCGTCCGCGCCATAGCTGAGGATGGGGAAGAGGAGGGAGGAGGAAAGCCTGTGGCAGAGGAAGGGGGAGAGGCCGAACCCTGGAGGGGAGAGCCGTTTGATCGCCACGAAGGCAGCTTGGGCTTTGGCTAGCCTCTTGACGAAGTGGGGGGTAGTGGAGATCGAGGGTGTGAACCAATAGCCCAGCCATGTGACCTCATTCTTGGGCTTGAAAACCGACCCATCCAGGTGGATCGGAGCGCTGGTGATGGGGCTCCTATCCCTGTTAGCGCGCCAGTGGATAAGCTCCGTTTTGGGGACCGAGAAGCTGACACCAAGCCTGGCCCCTCTGGCCTTCAGCCTGGCGTACTGCCCCTGTAGGATCTGGATGTTACGCCGATAAGACGCTGAGGATGCGGTCAGACCGAAGTCGTCCAGGTAGGAGAGGGAGAGGCCCTGGGGGATCTCGGAGTGGAGGCAGGAGACGTAAATGACAAACAGAAGCGGGGAAACTGGGGAGCCCTGGGGCATGCCCACCGCAACCGGGGCGAACACTTTGGGTGATCCTTCATACAAGAGCCGGCATGTTCTGCAAGACAGGAAAGACTTGGTCCAGGACACACGGTATGGGTTGACCCCTTTGGCTCTAAGCATGCCGCAGAGGGTGGAGGGGTTGACGTTGTCGAAGCTCCCCTTTATGTTGAGAAAGAGTGTGGAGACCTTCCTCCCAGCCATCAGGAGGGTCTTCACCTCAGGGGTGAGGGGGGTGACAGCGTCCGAGGCCGAGAGGCCTGCCAGCGAGCCGCATTGGTGGGGATTGAGGAGGCCAGTCGCCCGGGCCACGAAGGAGAGTCTCAAGTTCATTATTCTTTCAAGGATTTTTGAAAAGGTCTGGAGTAGAACTATGACGCGGAAGGATGAGGGGGAGTCATATAAGGGTTTCCCAGGCTTGTCGAGCACAATGCCATCGGCCCTCTTGAGGGTAAGGGAGTGGGACCCGTAGACTACCAAAGGGGGGAGGAGGTCGTGGATGAGGTGCGGGGCCACGCGGTCCACCCTCTTACAAACTGAATTAGGGATCGCGTCAGGCCCTGGGGCCGATGACGGGGAGGAGCGGGCTAGGGCTCTGCTAACCTCGTCCGGTGCCAGCGGGAGGCATTCTCTGAACGGGAGCAGGATGGTGTCGGCGAACCCGGCCGGCTCGCCAGGGAAGAAGTAGTTAAGGAGCGCCTTATTGAGCTCAGGTCGCGTAGAGGTGCCTGGGAGCTCAGGGAAACGGGGGGGAGGGCGACCAACGGTGAACCTCTTGGCCGTCCACACAGTCTGGGGGGTAGCTGAGGCCAAGAAGGAGGACCAGTGGTCCCTTTTCGCCTTCTTGATGGCCTTGAAGTAGGCAGATCTCGCCGCCCTAGCGGAGGCGAGGAGAGCGGCGTCGAAACGATCTCGGTTTGAGGAGCGGAGAGCGGAGTTGTAGGCCTTCGTGAGCATTGACAACAGCTCAGACCACCATGCTTTGGAGCGATAGGTCACCCTTTTCATCGGGGTGTGCAGCGCAAATTGGGACGTCACCCTCCCTAGGTTGGTGCTGAACCACACGTCCAGGGAGCGTGTGGTGGGGAGGAGGGGAGCGGGCGAGATAACTGTGGCTTTCAGTGCCGAATCCAAGGCGGTCCAGTCGGACAGGACCCAGTTGGGTGTCGGGAGGGGAGCCCGAAACAAAGGGGCTTCAAAGTGGAGGAGGATCGGGATGTGGACAGAGCCGGTAGAGGGGAGGGGGTCAGACCATTCAGAAAAATATGGTGAAAGGAGGGGGCAGGCAAAAGCTAGGTCCAAGACGCCAGGGCGTCCTATAAGCGACATGGAAAACCGGGTGAAGACACCTAGGCTATTGAGGAGGGAGAACCCTAGGTCCGTCGCTCTGTCAAAGTAGGGGGACGAGGTGGCGATCTCGTCCTCCTTGAAGACTCTGAGGTGGTCGGCCGTGGGGTGGTGGATATTCAGGTCACCCAAGGTGAGGGTGGGAAGGGGACTGGAGGGGAAGATAATGTCCGGTGGAATAGAACGAGTGTTGTTGGCGCGACCTTTGGTGCTATAGGAGTTGATTATTGTAAAGCCAGTCGTGGCGGGGTTAAAAAAGCCATCAGGGGTGAAGAGGTCAAGTGCCATGACGTCCCCCCTGCCAAAAAACCGCGGAAGAAGAGAAATAGTCGACAAAAAGGAGCTATAAACATAAAAGGCAACCCGGGGCTAACAGCCGCCAGACGTGGGGGGGGGACAAAACCGTGAACAAATTAAACGAAGGGAGTTTGCCCCTGTAGACCGGAGGGTCCTGCAGGGCTACAATGGAAGGAGGGTGGGCCAGCTGTGTAAAAGACCCGAACAGTGAAAGGAACACATCCCAGCTCCGGAGGCAGTTGTGTTGAACAAGCGTGAAGGGTTTCAGAGGGGGGGGCGAGGCCTGCTCACCACCCCATGAGGAGTGGTCGTGCTGCATTAGTGGGCCAGGCCCGATGGAGTTCTGCTCATAGGGGAGGGGCTCTGGGGCTCCACGGGAGGGAGCTGGCCAGTGCCTGGTGCGGGCCTTACAGAGGCCGGAAGTATCGTTGTCCTTCTAGCCCTTGGAGTAGCCATCTGAAACGCCGACTGGAGGGAGCGGGTGGGTGAAGGGGGCGGCGAGACGTTTCGGTTGTCGGCGGCCGTGTCCATTTCGTCGCTGGCGCGGGGCGGGAGAACGACCTCGTCGGCAGCGGATGAACGCCTGAGAGGGGGCGGAGTCGGGCGGGCGTCACAATCCCTGTGAGTCGCAGTGTGGGCGCCTCCGCAATTGGTGCAGCGCGGTGGCGAGGAAGAACAACTGCCAGGAGCAGCCTTAAGGCTGCCACATCCAGGGCAAGTGGGGTTGTGGCACTGGTGCATTGCTCGGGTGTGGTTGAGGGAGCAGATGGGGCAAACAGGAGAGGTGGAGGGGCACCTGGGGGCGACGTGGCCGAATCCCCAGCAGTTCTTACACTGCGTGTACCTATTGGAAGAGTAGGCGCTTCGAGAGTACGCAAGCTGGAGAAGAGTCGAATCGAGGAGGCCATCGTAGGCACGTCCCCCGGGTGGACGGAGACGATGACGGAGGTGGCAGACTTGCCCTCCCTGGACTGTGCGTTGGGATTGAGATACCTGGTGGAGAGGATGCGTATATTCTTTGAGTTAAGGATGGATTCCGCAAGACACGGGAAGAGCTCTTCCGGGTCCTCGGGGAGGAAGGCGATTGGGAGGGAGTGAATGGCGAGCTGTGCTTCGTTGGGGGCGAGGCGGAAGGGCAACCAGGGGGACTCGCCCACAGGGAATGACTTGTTGAGCTGGGTGGAAAGGGCGTCGAAGTATGGGGCAAAGGCCGCGGCGGGGGTGGCAGGGTCGGTGACGAGAAGGGTGACAGATCCATGGTCATTGACCTTGGTGGTGACCGCGAGGGGGAGAACGCAGTTCGCATCTCTCAGGACGCGGGCAGCAATGTCAGGGAAAGTTGCAGCAATAAGGGGCGCTTGAGGGTGCTCAGAGGGGGAAGAACGAGGGGCGTAGAATCTTCTTTCGGCCGTAGGGAGTGACCTCGGTGCCTGGATCTCAGGGGCGAGGTTGCTGGCTGACGCGACTTTGGCGGCCGTGAGAGAGCTCTTATTCTTCATGCCCTTCAGGGTACCTTTCGAGGCGGCCTGGGCATACGAGGGTTGGGGTCTGTGATAGTCGGGGGCCAGTGGGCCCAAGATGAAGGTGGTGGGATCGGGGTACTTCCCTTCATGGAACGCGTTTGCTTCCCAGGAGTCCGGGAACTTGTCAGCGTAAGCGCGTGGGTCGCCGTAAAAGGCACGGGTGTCCGGGTCGTACCGGGGAATGTCGGGGTCGAAAGAGGAAGAGGGAGCCTTGCTGGGGGGGGGAGCGCGGGCCTTCGCCCTGGGCTGTGCTGGGAGGGGTGGGGGGCGTGTGGTAGCACCGGTCGGGGGAAAGGGAGGCCGAACGGAGGCAGGGGCAGGGCGTGGGGTAGCACCAGTCGGGGGAACCGGTGGCCGAGTGGGGGCCAGCGCTTGGGGAAGGGGGGCCGCTGATACCCTTTGTGACAGGTCACGTAGGGACGCGTTGATGGGGGAGAGCCTGCAGTCCAGGGCCGCGTTGGTGGGGAGGGTTGCCACAATAGCCTGTATGGTGCCCAATTGGGTTGTTATGGTGTCTAGTTGACTTGACATGGACGCAAGGGCGTTGAGGGTGGAGCAGGAGAGGGGGACGAGGATCGTCTCGCCGTCTGAAGGTTCAGCTAGCTGCCGATCGTCGAGGGCCGGGAGCTGGGTAGAAGAGAAGTTAAGCCTTTGGCGAGTCTCGCGAACGAAGTCGCCAATGTAGACGTGGGACTCAGTGAGCTCAGGGGACGAGGACTGCCTAGAGGGGGCACGGGAGGGGGCACCCGAGGAGGGGAGAGGAGGAAAGTCGTCCATCGTGAAGACGGGGGATCAGGGACGCGAAGGCTGACGCAAAGGAGAAGATAGGGGGCGAGGGGGGATCGTGCACTGAACGACGTGGAGTTGTGATTTCAATGACTGGAGGTGTAGAGGGCGCGGAGCGTGAGGGGTCGGAGGGGTCAGAGGGGTCCTTGTATAGATAGCCCGGAGGCTGTACATTTCGCCGGCTGTGAACCCTAGGGGCCGTACAAGCAGAGAATCCAACTTCCGGTGTACCATGATGTCGTGATGTGGATTTATGAGACTCGGATACAGTATCGTGGGATAGATAATGAATGCACTTCTCCAATGACGGTGGATAACGATATAGGACGTAGATTGAATGAAGACAGGCGAAAGATCGTGAAAAGTACTGAGTCGTGATTGTCACGGGTGGTGATATTTGCCCCCCCCCTGAAATATTGTGTTAAGCCTCACGAGTATGCATGCGCCGGGTACTCTGACGTCTCTTGGCGTCAGCCTCAGCTTCATGCCAAGACTTTAGCTCTCATCACTGAACTTGAACGCAACACCACACGCCATGTGTGAGCGAACCCAGACGAAAGAACTCGTCAATTCAAGATCTGCACGCTGTGAGAAATCTATTCTAACACTCTATGAACTCTATGAAATCTATTAAACACAAATGCTAAATCACTAATATAATTCGGCAGACTCAGGGTACGATCGAGGCATCGTCAGATCGACCAAACTCCCCGGACATTGTCAGGAGTAGTCTCTTAGCCTCCCTTGAACCGGGGTCCTCGTCACCTTTTTCGTCATCGAATTGTGCCCGACGCTTCAGGTCCTCCTTTGCGTTCAGCCACTCGCGGACACTGGCAGCCTGACGCGATTTCTTGCACAAACGCTCAAAGTCCAAATCTTCCGAATCGGAATGAGCCCCACGCTTCCGTACCTTGTCATCCTGAGTATGAGCCCCGCCGCCTCTCTGTTCCGACCCCTGGTGAGTATTCATTTGGGATAGCGATTGGATTCCGAGTGGTATACGAAAAGCGGGGGATTCGCCGGGATCTCCAACCGGGGATGGTGATGTTCCGATGCTTGCTTCGCGTCCCTCGCCGGCGTCAGAGACAACCGATGATGAACTGCTTGATCCTGGATGAAAAAGCGGCGAGTCGTTTGCCTTTTTACCCAAGGCATTGGCTGGGCCGGGGTCAGCTCCCGCATCCCCTCGTGGGGCCTGAAGGCCATGACGTCCCGCCGCATGCTGAGCCCAATTGGCGACGGCATTTTCGTGAAGATAGTCGTGCCCTCTCAAGGGCGGAGTAGCCGGCCTCTCCCGAGTCGCCGGCCGGTGACAATAGACCAACAGATCCAACGGATCCTCGAGAACCGGATTCGACAGCAGCCAGGCTCTTACGCCTTCATCATTCTCGATGAACATGTAATCTATATAAGACAACTGGAAGGCAGGATGCAGACGCAGCTGATGACGGCCTTCACCAGTTGCGCCAAGTATGTAGCGAATTGCGTTGTGTGGCACAGTTCTCGCAATAATTGCTGACAGTCCATGTATATCATAGGAATTTAACTCAGCAAAACCTACCCCATGGATATTTTGGGGACGCCAATAGAGAAGGCGATAATTGGGTCGTTGTGCGCCACCACTATCAGGATTACAGATTCAAACAATACGGACAGCACGTGGACATCCAAGCATAGCGCTCCAATCTATAAGTTCTAAGTCAGTAAGTGATAACAAACACATCTGGATTATTGCGAAAACTCACTAATTGGGGACGAATCGGACACTGCGAAAGGTACTAGCCATGCAACATCATGGGCTTGAATATCCGCCGGGGGAGCATGTTGGGCCGGCACCGGCGTACCAGGGATAAACATTGGGAGAGGCTGTTGGATTTGTGCAGGATTATTCGCTGCCATTTGAGGATTGTTCTGCGGTTGGAGATTCGCGGGGCCAGGATTGTTCTGGGCTTGGGGCACCGCCGGACCATGTTGGACCCCCACCGGCGTACCAGGAATAAACACTGGAAGAGCCTGTTGGATTTGCAGAGGATTAGTCGGCGGAAGTTGACGATTGTTCTGTGGTTGGAGATTCGCAGGGCCGGGATAGTTCTGGGGTTGGGGAATCGCCGGAGCATGTTGGACCCGCACTGGCGTAGCAGGAATAAACACTGGAAGAGCCTGTTGGATTTGCACAGGAATGTGCGCCGGAGGGTGAGGAATAAGCTAAGCTTGGGGAATCGCCGGGGGTGGAGGATTGTTCTGGGCTTGGGGAATCGCCGGAGCATGTTGGACCCGCACCGGCGTAGCAGGAATAAACACTGGAAGAGCCTGTTGGATTTGCGCAGGAATATGCGCCGGAGGGTGAGGAATGAGCTGAGCTTGGGGAATCGCCGGGGGTGGAGGATTGTTCTGAGCTTGGGGATTCGCCGGGGGAGCAGGTGCGTTT